>JACCDW011916972.1_pt1 | contig 15472 bp, 13 predicted proteins | sample 7449781 | NCBI WGS metagenome assembly JACCDW01 (sample SAMN15323449, study PRJNA562643) | freshwater metagenome | isolation source: river surface water | place: USA:Blue River Watershed | collected 2017-08-18
AGGATGGTCTGGATCTGCATGCTGACCTCGGGCGACATGAAGAGCTTGTCGCCGTTGACGGGGCTGGCAAAGTGCACGCCCTCTTCGGTGATCTTGCGCATGTCGCCAAGCGACCAGACCTGAAAGCCCCCCGAGTCGGTGAGGATGGGCTTGTCCCATTTTTCAAAGGCGTGCAGGCCGCCGAAGCTTTGCATGATGTCCAGGCCCGGGCGCATCCACAGGTGGAAGGTGTTGCCCAGGATGATTTGCGCGCCCATCTCGTGCAGGCTGCGCGGCATCACGCCTTTGACCGTGCCATAGGTGCCGACCGGCATGAAGATGGGCGTTTGCACCACGCCATGGTTGAGCGTGAGCGTGCCGCGGCGCGCGTGGCTCGACGGGTCGGTCTTGAGCAGGTCGAATTTCAGCATGCGCGGATTGTAGAGACCGGGGCAGGCGCGGCTCAGGCCGCATCGGGCCGCGCCGCGCGCGCCTGGGCCTCGTCCAGCTCGATCTCCATGCGCAGCATCAGCGCGCCCAGGGTCTTGCCCAGGTTGTCGCTGCGCAAGCTGCTGGCCGCGCCACCGCCGAGCGCACCATTGAGCACCCATTTGATGGCCAGCAGGTTCGGCAGCGGGTAGCGCTCGACGGCCTGCACGCCGGGCTGCGCCAGCAGGTGCGCAAAGTGCGCGGCCACGCGCTCGGGCGTCACATGGCGCTCGATCAGCGCATAGCCGGCTGCGTTCCAGGCGAACAGGCCGATGTCGGCACGGTTGGCCTTGTCGCCGCTGCGCGCGTGGGCGATCTGGGCAAGGCGAACCTTCATGCCGCCTCCACGCTCAGGGTGTCCACCGCGACCTGTGGCTCGATGGCCGTGCGCGCCACGCGGCTGGGCCACAGCCCCAGCAACTGGCTGCCCGGTGTGATGCCGTGAAAGCCACCCATATAGGGCGGGCCCGAGAGCGCGAGCCAGGGGAACAGGCGCCCAAAGCCATCGGCCACGCGCCGCTCGGGCGTGCGGATCGCCATGCGCAACCAGACCTCGTTGACGGCGTCTTCGTCGTGCGGTGTGGCGTGCGGGCCCAGGAAAGCGTTCTGGCCCAGGTATTCGACGCTGACCTCGTCGACCGGCCATTGTTTCTCGCGCAGCTGCGCCTGCACGATCTCGGCCACGCGCTGCGCCTTGGCCATCGCGTCGGGCCAGCTCAGGCCGATCACGGCCTGCCCCATCCAGCCCTGGCGGTAACCGGCCACGAGCTTGAGGTGTTCGGGCGCCGCATGGCCGCGCGCGCCGTGCACGCGCACGCGGTCGGGGCCGTCCTCTTTCAGCCGCAGCGCGCCCATGTCGAGCACCACATCGGGCGTGAAGTAGCGCTGCGGGTTGTGCACCTCGTACAGCAGTTGCTGGCGCACGGTGTGAAAGTCCACGCGGCCGCCGGTGCCCGGTGCCTTGGTGATCAACAGGCTGCCGTCTTCGGCGACTTCGGCGATCGGGTAACCGATGTGCGCGAGGTCGGGAATTTGCTGCCAGGCACCTGCGCTGCCAAAGTTGCCGCCCGCGCCCTGGCCCGAACATTCGAGCAGGTGCCCGGCCACCACGCCTTGCGCCAGGCGGTCCAGATCGTGCGGGCCCCAGCCAAACTCGTGCAAGAGCGGCGCCAGAAACAGCGCGGCATCGGCCACGCGCCCGGTGATGACGATGTCGGCCCCCTGCGCCAGCGCCTGCGCCACCGGCCACGCACCCAGGTAAACGTTGGCAAACACCAGCTGCGCACGCACGCTGTCGATGGGCGCGCCGGTGTCCAGGTGCGCCAGCGCCTCGCCCGCGCGTTGCAAGTCATCCAGGCGCTCGAGCACCGCGTCGCCACTGACGACTGCGATGCGCGCGCGCCAGCCCTTTTGCCGAAACAGCTGCACCAGCGCCTCGCGCGCGCCGTGCGGGTTGAGGCCGCCGGCGTTGAGCACAAAGCGCACGCCGCGCGGCGCGGCCAGCGGCCAGAGTTCGGCCATCATGGGCAACAGGTCGCGTGCGTAGCCGGCGCTGGCGTCGCGCTCGCGGTCTTTTTGCAAGATGGCCAGGGTCAGCTCGGCCAGGTGGTCCGAACACACATACTGCACCTCGCCGCGCTCGATGGCGGCACGCACCGGCGCCCAGGCGTCACCGTAAAACCCCAGGCCGGCGGCCAGACGCACCGTCTTCATGGCTCGCGCAAAAAGAAACGCACGGTGCGTTCGGTCAGTGCGTCCAGGTCCATCGCGCCCTTGCCGCGCAGCGCCTGCTTGTACCAGGTGACGGTGAAGTTGATGGCGCCCATGATCATCAGCCGCGTGATCTTGGCGTCTTTGGCGGCCTGCGGGTCGTGGTCGGAATTGGCGCCGAGCAGTCCCAGCGACAAGAGCTCGGTCAGGGTGTCCTGCCAAAGGTGGTCGTAGCCGTCCTTGACGGCGATGATCTCTTGCTTGTGCGCATCGGGCAGGCTGCGCCAGTCGTAGAGCAGCACCGCAATGAATTCGCTGCCCTCGTCGTGCAGGATGCCGTAATGTGTGCGCACCAGCGCGCGAAAGCGCGCTTGCGGCGTGTGGGCAGCGCGCAGCGCCTGCAGGGTGCGATCAAAGCCCTGGCGCAAGCCCTCTTCCATGACGGCCTTGAGGATTTCCTGCTTGTTGGCGAAATGGTAGAAAGGGCTGCCAGAGCGCATGCCCACGGCCGCAGCGATGTCGCGCACCGTGGTGGCGTCGAAGCCTTTTTCGCGAAACAGCCGGGCCGATGCGCGGATCAGGGCTTGGCGTCGGTTGGCCTCGTCATGCCCATGCGCAGTGGCAACGGGTGCGACAGATGGCTTGGGCTTGCGCGTGGTGGCCATGGCTCAGGGTTTCCCCAGATTGCGGTGCGTTCGGCTTGGTCAAAAATAGACAAAGCAAGTGCTTGGTTTGGGCATGATAGTGAAACAGACTTTGCTGTCAATGCGTTCAAGCCAGCACCCCCACCACCCCATGTTCAGGGCAGGACACCACGGATGCAGGAACTGCAGGTCATTTTCAGCGGCATCGCCCAAGGCTGTATTTACGGCCTGATCGCGCTGGGCTTTGTACTGATCTACAAGGCCACCGAAACCGTGAGCTTTGCGCAAGGCGATCTCATGATGCTGGGCGCCTTTTGCGGCCTGGGCCTGGTCAGCTGGCTCGGCTGGCCCTATTGGCTGGCCGTGCCCTCGGCGCTGGCGGCGATGGCGCTGTCGGGCTGGCTGATCGAACGCGCGGTGATCCGGCCCATCCTGGGGCAGCCGGCGTTTTCCGTGGTCATGCTGACCTTCGGCATTGGCTATGTGGTGCGCGGGCTGATCACCATGATCCCCAACGTCGGCACCGAGACCCATGCCTTTGCCGCGCCCTACAAGGACACCGCTTTCAACCTGGGCGGCGTGGTCATCGGCGCCAGCCAGGTGGTGGTGGTCGGCGCCACCGCCGTGCTGTGCCTGCTGCTGTACCTGGTGTTCAGCCGCTCGCGCGTGGGCATTGCCATGCAGGCGGCCTCGCAGAACCAGCTGGCCGCGTACTACATGGGCATCCCGGTCAAGCGGCTCAATGGCCTGGTGTGGGCGCTGGCCGCCGCAGTGGCCACGGTGGCGGGCCTGCTGCTGGCGCCCATCACCTTTGTGCACGCCAACATGGGTTTCATTGGCCTCAAGGCCTTTCCGGCGGCGGTGGTCGGCGGCTTCACCAGCCTGCCCGGCGCGATTGTGGGCGGCGTGGTGATTGGCGTGGTCGAGGCACTGTCGGGCTTTTATCTGCCCGAGGGCTTCAAGGACGTGGCCGCCTACATCGTCGTGCTGCTGATGCTGGCGCTCAAGCCCAATGGCTTGTTCGGCGAAAACCTGCGCAAGAAAGTTTGAGCGAGCCCCGCCATGCGTTTCATCTTCAAGATCGACTATGCGCAAGACATCCGCCTGGCCAAGCACGGCGGACATGTCTTCTGGTACAGCCTTTTGGGCCTGTTCCTGGTGGCAGCGCCCTGGCTGCTCGACGAGTACTGGCTCGCGCAGCTGACCTTTGTGCTGATCTACAGCGTGGTGGGGCTGGGGCTGATGCTGTTGGCGGGCTTCACCGGCCTGTTCTCGATCGGCCATGCCGCCTTCCTGGGGGTGGGCGCCTACACCGAGGCAGTGCTGGCCGCGCAGGGCTGGCCTTTTGCGCTGTCGCTGGCCATGGCCGCAGGCCTGTCGGCGGCGGTGGGCGCGGTGGTGGGGCTGCCCGCGCTGCGCGTCAAAGGCATCTACCTGGGCATCGCCACGCTGGCCTTTGGCTTCATCGTCGAGGAAGGCCTGGCGCGCTGGGAAAGCGTGACCGGCGGCAACGCGGGCAAGCATGTCCAAGCGATCGAGCTGTTGGGCTGGAAGGCCGATTCCGAGGCCGCTTTCTATGCGGTGTGTCTGGTGGTCACGGTGCTGAGCACGCTGGCCGTGGTCAACCTCTTGCGCTCACCGACCGGCCGCGCCTTTGTGGCGATCCGCGACTCCGAGATCTCGGCGCAGAGCATGGGCATCCACCTGGCGCGCTACAAGACCCTGAGCTTCATGATCTCGGCGGCGCTGGCCGGGGTGGGCGGCGCTCTCTACGCGCACAAACTGCAGTTCATCAGCCCCGACCAGTTCAGCATCCTGCAGTCGATCGACCTCTTGCTGATGGTGGTCATCGGTGGGCTGGGCTCGGTCCATGGTGCCTTCCTTGGGGCTGTCTTCCTGATCACGATGCCGCAGCTCATTGCCATGGGCAAGGATTTCCTGCCGGCGGCGATCGGCCAGGCACCAGGGCTGCAGGCGGTGGTCTATGGCCTGGTGCTGATCGCCTTTGTGCTGTTTGAGCCCATGGGCTTGTATGGCCGCTGGCTCAAGGTGCGCACCTGGTTCCAGTTGTTCCCCTTCTACCGCAAGGGGATGTTCAAACGGCAAAAGAGCTTCCAGAAATCGGACCGACTCAAATGAAGCCCGACAGTGACATCCTTCTTTCGGCCCGCGACCTCACGGTGCGGTTTGGCGGCGTGCTGGCGGTCAACCGGGTCAGCTTCGATGTGCGGCGCGGCGAGGTGTTCACGCTGATCGGCCCCAACGGCGCAGGCAAGACCACCGTGTTCAACCTGATCAGCGGCATCTACACCCCCACCAGCGGCGAGATCCACTACAAGGGCCAGTCCATGGCCACGGTGCCGCCGCATGCGGTGGCCGCCCTGGGCATCGCGCGCACCTTTCAAAACATCGAGCTGTTCGAGCACGCCACCGTACTGCAAAACCTGCTGATCGGGCGCCACACGCACCGGCGCACCGGCCTGTGGCAGGACATGGTGTTTGCCCGCAAGACGCGCCAGGCCGAGATCGAGGCGCGCGAGAAGGTCGAGCAGGTGATCGAGTTCCTGGACCTGCAGCACCACCGCGATGCGATGGTCGCCGGCCTGCCCTATGGCGTGCGCAAGGTGGTCGAGCTCGCGCGCGCGTTGTGCACCGAGCCGCAACTGCTGCTGCTCGATGAACCGTCCTCGGGCCTGAACGTCGAGGAAACCGACGACATGGCTTTCTGGATCGCCGACATCAAAAACCTGCTGGGCATCACCGTGCTGATGGTCGAGCACGACATGGGCCTGGTCTCCAAGGTCTCCGACCGCGTGCTGGCCATGAGCCAGGGCGAGGTGCTGGCCATGGGCAGCCCGGCCGAGGTGCAAAGCCACCCCGGTGTGGTCGAGGCCTACTTGGGCAGCATCGACGACGTCTCCAGCCTGCGCCGCCCTGCCGGCGCAGCGCCCACGCGGGAGGCCGCATGAGCCAGGCCACACCCAGCACCCACAACGACGCGCTGCTGCAGCTGCTCAACGTCGAGAGCGCCTACGGGCCGATCAAGGCCATCCGTGGCGTCAGCCTGCAGGTCAGGCGCGGCGAGATCGCCACCGTGCTGGGCTCCAACGGCGCGGGCAAGACCACCATCCTCAAGACCATCAGCGGCATCATCGACCCGCGCAAGGGCTCGATCAGCTTCAAAGGCGAGAACATCACCGCGCAAGACCCGGCGCACATCGTGCAGCGCGGCCTGATGCACGTGCCCGAAGGGCGCGAGGTGTTTGCGCTGCTGTCGGTTCGCCACAACCTGCTCATGGGCGCCTACACCCGCAGCGACCGCGACGCGATCGCGCGCGACATGGAAGCGGTGTTCGATTACTTTCCAATCCTGCGTGAGCGCGCCGACCAGGACGCGGGCCTGCTCTCGGGCGGGCAGCAGCAGATGCTGGCGATCAGCCGAGCGCTGATGGCCAACCCCGAACTGATCCTGCTCGATGAGCCGAGCCTGGGCCTCTCGCCCAAGCTGACCAAGGAGATTTTTGAGATCGTGGTGCGCATCAACCGCGAGCGCGGCACCACCATCTTGTTGGTCGAGCAAAACGCCAACATGGCGCTCAACGCCGCCGACTACGGCTATGTGCTGGAAAACGGCCGCATCGTGATGGAAGACCGCTGCGACCGCCTGCGCGAGAAAGAGGACATCAAAGAGTTCTACCTCGGCATGAAAGAAGAAGGCGTGCGGGCCGACCGGCGCTGGAAGAAAAAGAAAAACTGGCGGTGAAACCATGAGCACGCTCTGGAACCTTTCCCACATCCAGCCGCAGACCCAGGTGGTCATGGCCGGCGACACCATCCCGGCCATTTTCTGGAATGCCGTGCGCTCGCGCGGCCCCCAGGTCTGGCTGCGGCAAAAAGAGCTGGGCATCTGGCGCAGCTGGACCTGGGATCAAACCGCCAGCGCCGTGCGCGAGATCGGTCATGGCTTGCTGGCGCTGGGTTTTGCACCGCACGAGACGGCCTCCATCCTCTCGAACACCAACATCGAGTGGGTGCTGGCCGACCTGGCCGTGCTCAGCTGCGGCGGCGTCTCCAACGGCATCTACCCCACCGACGCCGCCGCCCAGGTGAACTACCTGTGCGAGGACTCGCGCACCACGGTGCTGTTCGTGGAAGACGATGAGCAGCTCGACAAGGCGCTGGAAGTGCGCGCGCAGCTGCCGCTCTTGCGCAAGATCGTGGTCTTCGACATGGAAGGCCTGCACCAGCTTGACGACCCGCAGGTGATCAGCCTGGAGGCCTTGCGCGCGCTCGGGCGCGAGCACCTGCGCACACACGCGGACGCGCTGCAAGCGCGCGTGGCCGCCTGTCAGCCCGAGGACCTGGCGATCCTGGTCTACACCTCGGGCACCACCGGCAAGCCCAAAGGCGCCATGCACACCCATGCCGGTCTGGTCTACACCGTGCACGGCTACAACACGCTGATCGCACGCGATGAGCACGACGAGTGCATGTGCTTTTTGCCGCTGTGCCACATCGCCGAGCGCATGGGCGGCGAGTATTTCTCGCTCTACACGGGCTCGGTGCTCAACTTTGTGGAAAACCCCGAGACCGTGCCCGAGAACGTGCGCGAGATCGCCCCCACGGTCTTCACTGCCGTGCCGCGCGTGTGGGAAAAGTTTTATTCGGGCGTGATGATCGCGCTCAAGGAAGCTGGCGCGCTGCAACAAGCCAGCTACGCCTGGGCGATCGGTGTGGGCCAGCGCGTGGCCGAGCGCGTGCTCACCGGCCAGGCGGTGCCCGCCGCGCTCAAGCTGCAGTTCCACCTGGCGCGTTTGCTGGCACTCAACAATGTGCGCAAGCTGATCGGCATTCACCGCGCGCGTTTTCTGGTCACGGGCGCCGCGCCGATCTCGCCCGAGCTGGTGCGCTGGTACCTGGCCCTGGGTGTGCCCATGCTCGAAGTCTGGGGCATGACCGAGACCTGTGGCGCCGCCACGGGCGTGCGGCCCGAGCGCATCAAACCCGGCTCGATCGGCCCAGCCGCCAGTTACAACGAGGTGCGGCTTGATCCGCAAACGGGCGAAATCCTGGTGCGTGGCCCCAATGTGTTCAAAGGCTATCTGAACCTGCCCGAAAAGACCGCCGAAACCCTCGACGCCGAGGGCTGGCTGCACACGGGCGATGTGGGCGTGGTCGACGACGAAGGGTTTTTCCGGATCACCGACCGGATGAAAGACATCATCATCACCGCAGGCGGCAAGAACATCACCCCCAGCGAGCTCGAAAACGAACTCAAGTTCTCGCCCTACATCACCGATGCGGTGGTGATCGGCGACCGGCGCCCCTATCTGGTCGTGATCATCATGATCGACCAGGAAAACGTGGAAAAGTTTGCCCAGGATGCCGATGTGCCGTTCAGCAATTACGCCTCGCTCACGCGTGCGCCCGAGGTGCAGGCCCTCATCCAAAGCGAGATCGACCGCGTCAACCAGAAGTTTGCGCGCGTCGAGCAGATCAAAAAGTTCTTCCTGCTCGACACCCAGCTCACGGCCGAAGACGAAGAGCTGACGCCGACCATGAAGCTCAAGCGCAAGCTCGTCGAAAAGAAATACGCCGAGCGCATCGAAGCCATGTACCGCGACTGAGGCGCAGGCCCCACAGATTCACCCACTGTCACTCAAGAAGGAGACAACGACGATGAAACGCCAACTGACCACCCTGGCTGTGGCCCTGAGCCTGAGCACGCTCGCTGTGGCCCAGCAGGGCGTGAGCAAGGACACCCTCACGCTCGGTTCGATCCAGGACCTCTCGGGCCCGCTGGCCGGTTTCGGCAAGCAGGTGCGCATGGGCCTGTTGCTGGCCGCCGACGAACTCAATGAGCAAGGCGGCATCAATGGCCGCAAGGTCGAGATCAAGATCGAGGACTCTGGCTACGACCCCAAGCGCGCCGTGCTGGCCGCGCAAAAGCTGGTCAACCAGGACAAGATCTTCGCCATGATCGCCCACATCGGCACCGCGCAAAACCTCGCGGCCATGCCGGTGCAGTTCAGTAAAAACGTGATCAACTTCTTCCCGGTCACCGCCGCGCGCGAGATGTTTGAGCCGCTGCACCCGCTCAAGTACGCGTTTGCCGCCACCTACTACGACCAGATCCGCCTGGCCACGCCCAAGCTGGTCAAGGAAAAAAATGTCAAGAAAGTCTGCACCATCTACCAGGACGATGAATTTGGTCTGGAGGTGTTCCGTGGCGCCGAAGCCGGCCTCAAATCGATCGGCATGGATTTCACCGAAAAAACCACCTACAAGCGCGGCGCCACCGACTTTTCCTCGCAAGTGGCCCGCATGAAGTCGGCCGGTTGCGAGATGGTGGTGCTGGGCACCATCATCCGCGAGACGGTGGGCACGATCGGCGAGTCGCGCAAGACCGGTTTCAGCCCGGTGTTCCTTGGTTCCTCGGCGTCTTACACCGACCTGATCCACAAGCTCGGCGGCCCGGCCATGAACGGCCTGTACGCCACCATGACTTCGCAACACCCCTACCTGGACGAGGCCTCGCAGCCGATCCGCTTCTGGGCCAACAAGTACAAGACCAAGTTCAACGAAGACCCCACGGTGTTCTCGGTCTACGGCTACCAGGCGCTGATGCACTTTGCGGGCGCGGCCAGCAAGGCCGGCAAGAACCTCACACACGAGACCTTCATCAAGGCCATGGACAGCACCAGCATCCCGCAGGACATCTTTGGCAGCCCGCCCATGAGCTTCAGCGCCACCAAGCGCCTGGGCAACGACGTCTCGCGCCTGTCGCAAATCCAAGAGGGCCGCTGGAAGGTGGTCTCTGACTACTTGAAGTGAACCGGCTGCATGCCGATAAAGCCGCCCCGCGGGGCGGCTTTTTTGCGCCCTCAAAAACCCAGTTGGCGCGCGGCCAGGTCCTTCATGATCTCTTCGGCGCCACCGCCAATCATCATCACTTTCACCTCGCGGTAGATGCGCTCGACGCGGGTGCCGCGCATGTAGCCCATGCCGCCCAGGATCTGCACCGCCTGGTCGGCACACAGCTGCATGGCGCGCGTGGCGTGGTTCTTGAGCATGCACAGCTCGGCCACGGTCTGCGCATCGGCCGGACCTTCGTCGAGCTTGAGCGCCAGGCGCTCGATCCAGGGCCGGCACGAGGCCACCGCCGTTTGCATGTCGACCAGCTTGTGGCGGATCACCGGGTGCTGTGACAGCGGCTGGCCAAAGGTCTGGCGCTGGCGCGCCCAATCGAGCGCGTCGTCGATGCAGACCTGGGCGAAGGCGCAGGCGGCCACCGCCAGCGTGAGCCGCTCGGTGTTGAAGTTGCGCATGATGGCGGCAAAGCCCGTGCCCTCTTCGCCGATCAAGAAGTCGGCCGGCACGCGGCAGCCGTCAAAGCGCAGGTGCGCAGTGTCGCTGGCCCACCAGCCCATCTTGCGCAGCGGCGTGCGCGTGAGGCCCGGCGCGTCGCCGGGCACCGCGATCAGCGAGAGCCCGGCCGGCCCCGGCCCACCGGTGCGCACGGCCACCGTGAGCCAATCGGCGCGCAGGCCCGAGGTGATGAAGACCTTCTCGCCGTCGATCACGTAATGCCCGCCCTCTTGCCGCGCGGTGGTGCGCAGCCGCGCCACGTCCGAGCCGCCGCCGGGCTCGGTGATGGCGAGCGCGGCAATTTTGCGGCCGGCCAGCACCTCAGGCACGATGCGCTGCTGCAAAGCGCTCGAGCCCTGCGCCACGATGGGCGGCAGACCGATGCCGTGCGAGAGCAGGCTCGCCAAGAGGCCGCCCGAGCCGGCGCGCGCGATCTCTTCGGTCACGATCACGCGGTACAGGTGGTCGGCTTCAACGCCGCCCAGCGCCTCGGGGTAACCGATGGCCAGCAGACCGATTTCGGCCGCCTGACGGTAGAGCTCGCGCGGGAAATAGGCGCCCTCTTCGGCGTGTTCGTCCCAGTCGTTCACATGCGGCAGGATCTCGCGCTCGACGAAGCGGCGCACCGTCTGGCGAAAGTCTTGGTGGGCGGGGGTCCAGGGGTTCATGCTTGCACCAGGGCGCGAGCGATCAGCGCCTGGGCCTGTGGCAGCGCCACCGTGCCCAGCGTGCCGCGCCAGCCACCGGCCAGGCGCGTGGCGCAAAAGCCCGCCGCCACCGGTGCGGGCGCATGGCGGATCAAGAGGCTGGCCTGGGTGAGCAGCGCAATGCGCTCGGCCAGGTGCCGGGCGGCGAATTCATCGCTGTCCTCCAGCGGGCGCTGCAGCAGCGTGAGCGATTCCTGCAGTGCGGCATCGAAGGCTGCATGCTGGCCGCGTGCCGCCTGCCATTCGTGCGCCAGCGCGTCGCGGCACTGCGGGCCGCGCGCCAGCGCCCGCAACACGTCGATGCACATGACATTGCCCGAGCCCTCCCAGATCGAGTTGAGCGGGCTTTCGCGGAACAAGCGGCCAAACGGGCCTTCTTCGACATAGCCCGCGCCACCGGTCACTTCCATTGCTTCGGCCATGGCGTGCGGCAGGCGCTTGCAGACCCAGTATTTGGCGGCCGGCGTGAGCACACGGCGCAGCGCCAGCTCGGCTTCGTCCGCATCGCTGTCGTAGCTGCGCGCCAGGCGCAGCGCCAGCCACATGGCCGATTCGCTCTCGAGCACCAGATCGGCCAAGACCGACTGCATGAGGGGCTGGTCCACGAGCTTGCGGCCAAAGGCGCTGCGCAGGCGCGCGTGGTGCAGGGCCTGCGTGAGGCCCGCGCGCAGGATGCCGGCCGCGCCGATCGTGCAGTCGAGTCGGGTGTGGTTGCCCATCTCCAAAATCGTGGCGATGCCGCGCCCGACCTCGCCCACCAGGAAAGCGGTGGCACCGTCGAACTCGACCTCGGAGGACGCGTTCGAGTGGTTGCCGATCTTGTCCTTGAGGCGCTGGATGCGGATGCGGTTGCGCGTGCCATCGGGCAGCACGCGCGGCAAAAACAGGCAGGTCTGCCCGGACGAGGTGCCGGGCTCGGTCTGCGCCAGGATCAGGAAGGCGTCGCACATGGGCGCCGAGAAAAACCATTTGTGGCCGGTCACGGCGAACGCGGGGCCCCATGCGCTGTCGCCGATGGCCACAGCCTCGGTGGTGTTGCTGCGCACGTCCGAGCCGCCTTGCTTTTCGGTCATGCCCATGCCCATGGTCACGGCGCGCTTGGCCTGCACGGGCGCCAGGCCGGCGTGGTAATCGTTGGCCAGCAGCTTGGGCAGCCAGTCGGGCGCGATCGCGCTTTGGCGCGCCACCACCGGCACCACCGCAAAGGTCATGGTCACCGGGCACTGCACGCCGTTTTCGAGTTGGCCACACAGGTGGTAGGCGGCCGCGCGCTGCACCTGCGCGCCGGCACCGGGCTGCGCCCAGGGCGAAGCGTGCAGGCCATCGCCGAGCGCCAAGCCCATGAGCTGGTGGTAGGCGGGGTGGAACTCGACCTCGTCGATGCGGTGGCCAAAACGGTCGAAGGCGCGCAACACCGGCTTGTGGGCGTTGGCCTGCACCGCCCACTGCTGGGCCTGCGCGCTGCCGTAGCGCTGGCCCATGTCGGCCAGGCGCTGGTGGGTGGCCGCATCGGCGCCGACCAGCACCGTGACCGCGTCGCGCAAGGCCGGGTCGGCCGTGTAGAGGTTGACGTCGACAAAGGGCGTCGACTGGTTGAAAACCTGATGGGTGTCGGGCATGGGCGTCCTCTGGGTCTCGTGCGTCGGGTTCAGGCTGCGGCCGGCTCGATCTGCGCGAGCAAGCGACGCGCCGCCACCTGCTCGCCCACGGCGGCCTGCAGTTGGGCCACGCGGCCAGCGCAGGGCGCGGCCAGGCGGTGCTCCATCTTCATGGCCTCCATCACGAGCAGGGTTTGGCCGGCCTCGACCGTCTGCCCGGTCTCCACCTCGATGCGCAGCACGCGGCCGTGCATGGGCGCGAGCACCGCGCCGCTGCGGGGGCCTTGCTGGCGGGTGACGGGCTGCAGGCGCAGGTCTTCGCCCTGCAGTTCATCCAGGCCCGCCTGCAGCCAAAATTGCGCGCCCTGGCGGTGCCAGCGCGCGCGCAGCGGCGCGCCATCGACCTGGGCCTGCACACCCTGCGCGCCATCGTTGTCAAAGCCGTCGATCACGATGCGCTGTTCGCCCTGCGTGGCGCTCCAGTGCCGGCCTCGGCCTTCAAGGGTCCAGACCAGGCGCTCACCGCCGACCCACATCGGCACCTGCTGCACCGTGAGCGCGGCCGAGGTCCAGCCCTGCCACAACGCCGGCAAGGGCTGTGCGGGCAGCGCCACCAGAGCCACAGCCGCCAAGGCCTGCAGAGCAGGCGCCGGCGCAGCGCTTGCGTCGGTGTCGGCAAAGTGCTGCGCCAAAAAAGCGGTGCTGAATTCGCCGTGCGCAAACACCGGGTGGACGAGCACACGGGCCAGAAATGCGCGGTTGGTCGGCAAACCCATGCATTCGGTCTCGGCCAGGCCGTGCGCGAGTTGCTGCAGGGCCGAGGGGCGATCGGGCGCGTGCGCAATCAGCTTGCCCAGCATCGAGTCGTAGAAGGGGCTGATGGCCTGGCCCGAGCGCAGCGCGGCGTCCACCCGCAAACCCGCAGGCGGCCGCCAGTGCAACAAGGTGCCCGATTGCGGCAGGTGGTTTTGCGCCGGGTCTTCGGCGCACAGGCGCGCTTCGATGGCGTGGCCACCGGCCTCAAAGCGCTGCAGCACAGCGTTTTGATCCAGATCCAAACGGGCGCCCATGGCGATGCGCAGCGGCCAGGCCACGAGGTCCAGCCCCGTCAGGCATTCGGTGACCGGGTGCTCGACCTGCAAGCGGGTGTTCATCTCCATGAACCAGAAATGGCCATCGGCATCGAGCAGGAACTCCACCGTGCCCGCGCCCACATAGCCTTGCGCGCTGGCGGCGCGCGCCACCTGCACGGCGGCCTCGCCCATGCGCCGGCGCAGCGCGGCACCGACCGCGGGCGAGGGCGCCTCTTCGATGAGCTTCTGGTGGCGCCGCTGCACCGAGCAGTCGCGCTCGCCCAGGTGCAGCACGGTGCCGTGGCCATCGGCCAGCACCTGCACCTCCACATGCTGGGGCGCGAGCAAGGCGCGTTCGAGCAGCAAACGCCCATCGCCAAAGGCGGCCTGCGCTTCGGCGTGCGCGCTTTGCAGCGCAGCAGGCAGCCCGGGCGCCCCGTGCACCAGGCGCATGCCACGCCCGCCACCGCCGGCCGCGGCCTTGACCATGAGCGGAAAACCCAGGCCCTGCGCCTGCCGTTGCAGCGCAGCCAGATCCTCGCTGGCCTCGGCTGTGCCCGGCAGCACCGGCACGCCAGCCGCTTGCATGCGCCGACGCGCGCTGGCCTTGTCGCCCATGGCCGCGATCGCTTCGGGCGGCGGGCCGACCCAGACCAGGCCGGCGTCGATCACCGCCTGCGCAAACGCGGCGTTTTCGGAGAGGAAACCGTAGCCCGGGTGCACGGCCTGCGCGCCGCTGGACTGCGCAGCCTGCAGCAGCGTGTCGCTGCGCAGGTAACTGTCGGCCGGGCGCTCGCCGCCGATGCAGACCACCTGGTCGCAATGCCCAAGAAAAGGCGCGTCGCGGTCGGCATCTGAACACACCGCGACGGTGCGGATGCCCAGGGCGCGCGCGCTGCGCGCGATGCGCGCGACGATCTCGCCACGGTTGGCGATCAAGAGCGTGTCAAAGGGGCGCAGGGGCATGCTCATGGTGGTGTGGCCCAGGCGGGCGGGCGTTGGGCGGCCAGCGCGGCCAGGCCTTCGCTGGCGCTGCCGCTGCGCAGGCTGCGGGCAAAACATGCGGCCGCGAAGTCCAGGGTGTCGCTCAGGCCAGCGCTGCCGGCACGGCGCAAGATGGCGCGCGTGGCGTGCAGGGCCTGCGGTTCGGCGCGCAGCAAGGCGCTGGTCCAGCGTTGCAGGGTGGCGTCTTGCTCGCCCTCTGACATCAATTCGTCCACCAGGCCCAGCTGCAGGGCCTCGGCGCCGCGCACGCGCTGGCCCGTGGCCATCAAGCGCAGTGCCTGGCGTTCACCGATGCGCGCGGCCACAAAGGGCGCGATCTGCGCGGGCGGCAGGCCCAGCGTGACTTCGGGCATGGCAAAGGCTGCGCCCTCGGTGGCCAGCACCAGATCGCAAGCGGCGGCCAGGCCGCAGCCGCCGCCGATGGCCGGGCCATCGACCAGGGCCAGCGTGAGCACCGGGCTCTCGCGCCAGGCCTGCAGCAAGGCGCCGAAGGCGCGGTTGAAGAGCGCGATCGGGTCTGACCCTTGCGCGGGTGCGGGCGCGGCCATCAGGCTGCGAAAGCGGCCGAAGTCACCACCCGCGCAAAAAGCGCCGCCCGCGCCGCGCAGCAGCAGCGCGCGCAAGCCGGGCAAGGCGGCGGCCTGCGCCAGCGCGTCGTGCAGGCCCTGCACCATGGCGTCGGTGAGCGCGTTGCGGGTGGCGGGCGCGTCGAGCCAGACGGTCAGCAGCGGGCCCTGGTGTTCGGTGCGGATCATGGTCGAGGGGGCTTCACCGCGCCTTGGGCAGCGTGTGCATGTGCTTGCAGATGATGCCCAGCATCACCTCGTCGGCGCCGCCGCCGATCGAGGCCAGGCGGCCGTCGCGGTACAGGCGCGAGACGAAGTTGTCCCAGGTGAAGC
>JACCDW010897598.1_pt1 | contig 15469 bp, 11 predicted proteins | sample 7449781 | NCBI WGS metagenome assembly JACCDW01 (sample SAMN15323449, study PRJNA562643) | freshwater metagenome | isolation source: river surface water | place: USA:Blue River Watershed | collected 2017-08-18
CATGGGCTTGAAATCAGAATTCGTTCGAAAGGCCTAATTCCCATCAATCAAAATAAAATACAAAGGCCCAAATGGGCCTTTTTGTTTTGGTAATGATTTAGGACAGGAGCAATTATTTCCCGATACAGAAACTGAAAACAAAATACAACTCTGAAAACCTTTGGTTTTACTGAGTTTCGTGTTTTTTTCGAGCAACAAATGAGCAACTACTCATCAGATTTTGACATTGTTGAGTTACAAGTCAGCAACAAAAAAGAACGACAAAACGAAGATAAAATAAATTTTTCATACTTGTTTTTTGTTACCGTTTTTTTCTGTTTTCTACCTTGATTTAAATTCCCGAATTTGTTGCGCATTTGTTCAAATTTCAACACGATGAGCATTTGAGTATTTGAGCAATTGAGTATTTGACTCACATCAAAACATCACCTAATAAAACCAACTAAACCGCTTTATACCGCTTTAAGTAGACAAAGAGATACAAAGAGCTACAAACATCAACTATAAAAATTCATTTTTTGCATTTTTACACTGTCTGAAAATCTATATCAGTCTATACTAGTCTAAACTTCCGTTCGGAGGTGTACGAAGATGACCGATTGCTTTTTCTTTCATTTAAATAGTTATAATTTGGTAAAGTATGGATGCAAATCAATCACAAAACATCACGAACGAAATACTCATGGAACAAATCATGGAATTGAAATCCATGGTAGCTGAGATGCAATCAAAAATTGAAAGTATAGAAAATCCTGTCGACGATTTCTTGACCAAATGGATTGATACATTCGAGGTAATGCGCATGCTCAATATATCGCGACGCACTATTGATAATTACATCAAGGCAGGTAAGCTCAAACCAGTACGAATAAATAAGCGAAATCATTTTGCTGTCGCTGAAGTCAAAGGACTGCTGTATATACCCGACTCACCCAAAATCAGAACCTTACGCGAAGAAGTTCAAATCATGATGGGGCATTTAGCAAAAATGGAGGAAGCTGGTGAGGAATGGTAGTTATTGCAAGAAAACACAACAACTCGATAGTTAAAAAATGTAGAATTTATATACTTCAATTAAAAAACTAAAGGAGATCTTTTGCAAAAAGCATCTTATTTTACCATCATCCGTAATGATTTTCTCACTTAAAAAATTAAATTTAGTAATTTAAGATTTAATACGAAATTAAGACAAAATGGTATAACGATTTTTTTAAATGTTTTTGATAGGATTAACACTAGAACTTACAATAAATAAAATTTATAATAACAAATTAATAATTGCAATAAAACAATTCGACTCGATCAGACCGATTAATTGGAACGAGGAAAGAATCTAGAAAACTTTAAAATTGATTTAAGAGAATTCAACCCTTTGTAAATACTGAATAAGATTGAAGAACGGTACTTTCTTGAAATTCTCTAAACAGCATTATGGTTTTTGCTGTTTCCATAGAAAAATTAATATTCTCACTTAATTCAAACCCTTGTTCTGCTTTGGCTTCAGCTAACTTTTCGAAAATAACATCGAATTTTTTTACTTCAGTATTTTGAGAATTTTCTTGCATGGCTATAAAGTTATTTTCTTACCTGTTTGTGCTTCAATCTGCAAACGCAACGGCGCTAAATTAATATTTGTTTTGCAATTACCACATATAAGACTGTCATTTTGGGGATATTGAATCTTTGTATTGTCTGTAGGAGCATCTAGACTTAATTTAATTTGAACTTCCATTTTGTGTTTACAGTTTGGGCATTCTACGTTTACAATTGCATTATTCGGTTGCTGATTTAAATTAATTTGTGGGTTACCTGTTGGAGCATTCGGGACGGCAAATCTGAGTATTTGAGTCGCAGTAGTTTCAATAACCTTGTACACATTTGTCGATTCAAGTGTCATTTTTAATAATGTGTAATAACGTGTTATTGCATCATTCAAATCAGAAGACTTTGAATAGTCTGTTATTTTGAGGCCCATAGCTTCCAGTTCTTTAATAGGAATTGAACGACCGTGAGTTAACCAATCGGAATGTTTACAAAGTTTATCAGCAATTTGTTTTGCTTTCTTTTCTTTTTCAACTTGAGTTACATCCAAGCCTGTCGAATTATGTTTATCCCAATACTTGAATTTGTAAGCAGACAGCCATTGTGTAACCAATTTTTTTGAAAAATTCTGTGCATTTTCACAGTGTTGTATTTCACCTGGAGATATATTTTGAAGTATAGGAATGTAAGCAGGATTTAATTTTCCTGAAGCAATAACATCTGCTTTTATTTTTTCGAGACCCTCTAAAAATGCATCAGCGGAATAACGTTTGTTTGAGGATATAATTTGTGCATCAATAGGACCTAAAGCTGACGTTGTGCCCATCAATATTTCATCACCAGCCATTGAAAAAATCGTACCTGCACTTTTAGCAGTACCCGGCACAATTATGCCAATATGGTCATACTTATCACGAAGCAAACGCACCATATCTTCAACTGCTTCTGCAACGCCACCGGGAGTTTCTAAAATAACGTCAATAGATTTTCCTTTTAAATTATTCAATTGGTCATTGAATGGAAGAATGTCGGAGAAATCAATTGCAACCGGTGCATTATTTTTATTGTCCACATCACTTGCATAAACAATAATATCTCTACCTCCACGAAGTTTGGAAATTAGTAATAGTTGTTCTTTCCTGAGTTGGGTTAACTGTTCAAAGCCTAAACCCCTATTTAAATAATCACTGTAAATTCCCATATGATACAAATATTGTTATTTTAAATTTCAATTTCTTTTTCTTATAAATTCAATAGCTGGCTACTGTAATTCTGCAAATCCAGCCTTTAGCTATTTTTTTGATTCACGTAATAGCCACCTGTTTTGGGTGCTCCAACAAAGGAAATGTAACTAGCTTCTTTCAGCTTCTTGATGTATCGTTCTGTTGTTGAAATCCCCTTACCAATCAACTCTGCCAATGCAGGTACTTTTAAACCCGGTGTTCTTCTGATGGCATCGTAAAGCGTATTTATTTCACTATTTACTCCCTCGCTTTCATCTGCAAAATTGATGCTTTTTACTCCCTCACTTACTCCCTCATTTACTCCCTCACTGGATTTGGGAACAGCCGTTAAGCCAGGAAACATAACCGTTGTAATATTGTCTTTATCGGACCATACAGGAACTCTAAAACCACCTTTTTTACAATCGCTTATCATACGAAGAGTGCCACTACCGAGCATTTCAATATACTTACGGAGGAAGCATATTTGAGCAATATCAGGATTACGAAGTATTGAACTGTGTTCTTTCTTTAAATCGGCAATCTTAATACCATTGGGCAATCCACCATAATTAGCAATTTCGGTTCTGTCGCTAAAAATAGAAATCTGCAAAAAGCCATTTACAGAATTATAATCCCGATGAACCATTGCATTTAATAGACCCTCACGAATGGCAATTAACGGGTAGTTATATTTTTCATTGCGAAGCACTCCTTCAACTGTAATGCTTTTGCCAAAGGTTATATCAATGAAGTTTAAAATGTTGGTGATATTACTGAATATGTTGCCTTCAAATATTTTATCATTTAAAAACTTGCTGCCTGAAACGGTAGATGGATAAATAGTTAAACGAATTTTAGATTGCGGAATAAACCTTGTGGGCTTTTTGGCAAATAATACTACACAAGCATTGGTAATATTGCCGTTTTGTATTAACCCCATTTGAATCAGGAAATCTTCGGCATCTTCAATATTAACTCCTGCTTTATAGGATTTGTAATAGCTGATGGTTTCATTGATTTGCTCAATATCCAGGTCGTTTAGTGTTGCTCCTAAAACTGCCCTGCGTTCCCAGTGAAAATCTGCATTTTTACGGTCTTTAATCAGTGCTGTAAGATTATCTACAGAGGATAATTTAGTTGCATCATTTTCACGAGTATAAATTTTACCCTTGTATTGATAAGGCTTTTTAGCTCCTTCCCAAACACTTATCAGAATCAAATCTTTCTTTTTATATTGGATTACCTGCACAGAAATTGGGGCAATGGGTCTGATGTCATCTACCAACATTTTCTGAATGGTGTTGCAAAGTTTTTCCGCATTTTCTACGCCAACTACTTTTTTATCGTCTTCAACGCCAATCAGAATATCGCCACCCTGCGTATTGATAAATGAAGTAATAATTTTGGCAATAGTATCCTTATCAGCCTTGCGTTTAAACTCTAAACGAGTGCCTTCTTGCTGCTGCAACAAGTTGTCTATGATAAAATTATTTTCCATTGCCTTTAGGTTTTTCGTTCATTATCTGTTTAACAAATTCCATATCCTCAAATTGGGTAGTGATATAGGTCATCATTTCATCTAATCTGTAAAACTCCTGAGCCCAATTTCCATTGCGTAACACAACCGGTTCGTGATTTTGAATAACGTAGTCGTAAATTTCAATGGTTCGTTTATCAAAAAACTTGTTGGGCTTTACTGTTATCTCACAACCTTTCTTCACTTCCATATTATTGAACAATAGCCTTGCAAATACAACATCCCTGTGTACCAAAAACCAATAAGGCTTTTTTAGTTTTATTGCCAATTTGATTTCTTCAAAAGTGATGTTCTTTTCGCCTATGTTGCCTGTTCCGTAATATGGTCGGATGATACCCAAAAACAAATTGCATTCTTTTACAGCATTGAGGCAATTGTCTAAGTTGGATAAATGAGGATTTACTTTGATGCTGCCATTATGAGAGTTCAGCACATCGTAATTCAATAACTGCAACTGTGCAATGATTTGAGACAACTGGTCTTCAAAGCCATACACGGTTGAACCAACCATTATTTTTATTTTTCTCTTTGCTTTTGCCATCGTTTACTGCTTTTATGCTTACTGTTTAATACATCATCATCTGTTGTTATTTACACTGCTATTCTGATACTATAATTCTTCTTCAAAATTTAACCCTAATTGTTTGGCTGCTTCTTTAGCAGATTTGTACTGCTGCTTGCTTTCATCAATTGGGCTGCCTGTGTTGGATTTGATTTTAAAGTTTACCTCAATTTCAATTTTGTTGCCATTCATAGCAAAAGGTGTAATGAAGTAGTTAAATAGTTCAGTATAGCGTTCTAAAGGAACATTGCCTGATATAGAAATTGATTTAAATTTTTTTGATGCTCCTGCTTCGTCTTTATTTTCAGTACCTGTATTAACAGGTGGCTCATTCACTTGTGAAACTGGTGTAACTACTGAACTGCTGTCGTTTGTAGCTGGTGTAGTGGTTTGCTGTGGTTGTGGTTTCAAACTTTTATCTACTAACCAATAGGTAACATCATTCACATCAAAAAACGGAACAGATTCCTGAAAAAAGAATCTTGTATAATTCACACCATCGCCTGTAGCAATACAATATTCACCATTGGTGCAATACTTTTGAATACTCTTTGAAACAGCTTCTGCACCTGTAATCATTGGCTTATCATCAAAGCGAAGGAATGCTTCGTAAATATCTTTTGCTTTAATTGCCTGTTCGGGTGTAGGTAGAAGATTATTGTTCTTTAAGGTACTTAGCCCTACCGATTCCAACAACCATTCTTCTTCTTTAAGTGCTGCAATTACATTGTTGTTTATTTGTGTTTCAATGCTGTCTTTGAACTGCTTTAGCACAATTGTTTCAATGCCATTCTTTACAGAATATTTTGCCACTAATGAGTAAGCTGAAACTAAAGAAATGTCGGTTTGCTTACTGGCTTCATCAATTCTTCTTCTTATATCAGCTTTCTGTTCTGTATTTAATTGGCTGCTGTACTCTGAACTGATTTTATGACAAGCCAAATAGTTTTTTACATCTTCCTGCAATTTGCCAATACCCATTTCTGAACACAACAGAAACAACATAGTGTTTCTGTAAACCCTTTCACTATTGCCCTTTTTGGTTGCCAACTTTTCAATGATTGGCTTTGTTGTTCCGTTTACTTCATTTGGATTAGCCAAATATTTAGGACTTAGAATAATCAAGGTAGGTTTCATTTGTTCCGGTATATCTTCTGACGGATTTACCAACGTATTGAACAATTGAATGCCTCTTGACTTTTCTGTAACTCGTTTTAGTATTTCGGCTGTTATGTCGGGGTTTTTAATATCGCCTTTAGCCTGATTGATTAGGATATTTACATTGGGGGTTGTATCAAACCAAAAACGCTTTTGCCCTGTGCTGCTATAATAGAGGTAATGTGCATTGCCCTCCATACGGTCTATTGCACCATTGATGTCGTTATGGTTGAAGCCTTCAGGCTTTACCATACACAGTTTAATTTCATCAATGCCTACTCCTTTGTTTTGTCCTTTGCTTCCAAATGTGCCTAACAATACTGTTGCAGCAATGCCTTGTGAAATATTGTATTTACCTAATTCTTTTACATCGTTATCAATGCGGAAAGCATTGGATGAAGAGCCTGAAACATCTGCATTGATTACAGAATCCCAACTTGCACCGTTAAGTATTGTAATTTGACTTGTTAATGCTTCTACATTGGCTAACACCACATCGGAAGTATGTATTAAATACTGGCTTCCTGTTAATGAATTTTGACGTTTCCAAAGGTCTGATACTATGGCTGCCAAAATTCTTAATACCCCTCTTGTTCTTTGAAAGAAAGGATTGCTTGCCCAACGCAAACGGAACATATCAATTAACTCAGGGTGGAAAGGGTAAGACTTTTTCAGTTTCTCTTTATACTCTGATTTTACTGCGTAGGGTGGTATTTCAGAAAACAACGATTGGTATAAAACTGTGTAGGCTGATATTACTTTTTCTATTTCATCCGCACTTCCTAAATCCTCAAATAATCTTCTGCGTACTACTTCAAAAATTTCATCGTCCTCAACAGGCTTCATATTTGCACCAACCCTTGTAATGCGGTTTTCTAATGCTGTAAGAATTTGTGATGAAATAGGCGAAGCTGCTAACTCCTGGGCACTGGCAGGCAAAGTAGCAATCAGCACACAATTGTCTGTGCCTGTAACTGCTTCTGTTAGTTCCTGCATAAAACTAACTGTTTGGTCGCTGAGATTACTTGCCTCTACTTTTACTGCTGATGCACTCACACAATAATCTGCTAACTCATCAATCAGTATCAAACAGGGCTTACATTGTTCCAGCACCTTCTTGAATAAGCCTTTTGGAGCTATTTGTTTTTCATCATTCACTCTTACCAATTCATAAGCTGCTGCACCGCCCAACTGGTAAGCTAACTCACCCCAAAGTGTTTTGATGGTTAAGCCATCTACTTTTCTGCCTTGTGCCGGGTCGTTGGTAGTGTTGGTGAAAACGGCAATGTGTGCTGTTTCAAATTTTGGTTCACCTGTGGTTTGTAACAACTCTTTGGTGTGTTCGCTTTGTATTGCTTTTTTACCCCACTTGGCTAAATGGAATAATGATATAAGGGTATGTGTTTTACCTCCACCAAAACCTGTTTGTAAACTGATAACTCGGTTATCAGCATCCTGCCCACCATTAAGCCCTTGCACCACTCTTTTTGCAATGTTTTTTAACCCTGCTGTGAAGTAGGTTTTTTGAAAAAACATTTCAGGACTGGTGTAAATTTCTCTACCTGTACCTGATGCTACTTCTGCCAGGTTAGCGGCAAAGATGGATTCATCCAAGTGTCCATCCTGAATGTCTTTGTGGGGCTTTACATTTTTAAACCAAGCTTGCATATTGCTATTGATTAGATGTTATGATTCAAATAAATTTGTTTGTGTTGTTGTTGCCGTTTGTACGGTTTTGCTTTCCCGTATCAGGCTGTCTTTATTGGTGAGTAAACCAATGGCTTGTTTGTGGTCTTCGCTGCCTTGTGGTAATACTTCGCAAAGCGATGTAATTACCCTCCAAAAATTACTTTCGGGCTGGGCTGCTACTTTACCAATGTATTGAAGCAAGGCTGTACGGTTTGTGCCTTTGTACAATGCCATTGCCCTATGTACCAAATCAATTAAAAAATTGTTGGCTCTATCACCAATGTTTTTGTTCTCTTTTAAACGTTGCTCAAAGCCACCTAAGGTTTGCTTGTTGCCGTTTTTAATGAGAATATGCTCTGTAAATAATTCTGCTACATTGATGCTTAAACCAACACGGCTGAATTTGGCTGCATCATCAAACTCACTTTCGGCAAAGCCGTACAACTGTAACCAACCAATGTAGAACTTGGTAAAATCATCGCCATCAAAGCCTTTGAGTAGGGCATTAAATGCACTTTCTCTTGCCATTTCTAATAACTCTGCAACGGTTACTTCGCTGCCATCGGCTTTTTCTACCTTTTCGTATTTACCAAATTCACTCACAGCCTGCCCAAAGCAAGCCGTTAATAAATCTGCACCTCTAAAACCTAAACTGTATAACTCTTCAACTTCTCTTGCAACTGTATTTTGAATTTCCTTCTTCACATCCTTAAAATCACCATAGCCTTTTCTTTCTGATGGCGTACAGGAAACTGTAACAGATGATGCAAGGAAAGCTTTATCTTGTTTTAACCCTCCAGTATTTTCTGTCTCTACCGCCCAACTTCCTGTGATATTCATTTTAGCCTTTAAGATAGAATTACATAAAGTTGTCCAAGCTTCAGTACTCTGATGGGCAAACATCACACTAACTAATTCTTTTGTCTGAGATTCTATCGCATCAAAAATCTGATATAGTTTATTTTCAAAATGCTCTTTTGCTTTATCATAATCTCCACTATGGTGATGCTTTAAAGCGGTACATTCCTCTGTTTTAGGGGTTTGTGGTGTGGCGAAGTTTAATGGAAAGTCTTTTGCTAAAGTCCTTTTCATCCATACATAAAAGAAGTCGGATAAATCAGCATAAGCTATAGCATCGTAATATGGGGGGTCAGTAACAACAACATCTAAATATTTTTCTTTGAATTGACTTTTATCGCCACTTGCAGCATTTTGACATACAGAAATATTAAAGGAATTACTTTCTTGAACTATATAGTCGGTAATTTGATTAAGCTGACTTAATGCACTACTTGTAAAAGTTGAAAAAGGATTCATTTCAGGATAATCAAAGACCATTGATATTGCTTGTCTTCCAAAAACCTTTTCAATGGTATCTTGTTGCAAATGCCAGGTATTATGCCTTGTATTTCGCATTGCAATTCTATCTATTAGAAATGCCAAATAAATATTAATTGCGTTGCAGTATTCGTTATCAGTGATTGAATTATTAATTAGATTCTCATTCTTTGATTTTATCAAAGAATGCATAACTAACAACTGTCTTTTAGAATACATATCACCCCAAGCAGTAATGCCCCAACTTAGTGTATCACCACCAGCTGAATTTTTTTGTATTCTTTCATTAGGTACTTCTTGTTCTGGGATTTTTGAAATTATAGATATTTCCTCCTGAGTAGGTATTCTGAATAGTTTACCGTTTTTGGTTTCTTCTATAGAAGCAATAAGCCTATCCTTTAAGATTCCTTCAATTGATTGTCTTTTTATCTCCTTTACGTCAGTTATGCTACCACAGCAGGGACATTTTAGATTACCTCTATTGTTCCATCCTTCTTCTTCATACTTACCATATTTTATTTCAAAGTCAATTTGTTTGCCCTTTATTATTGGATTGAAATAAACCCATTGCTTTTCAGATGCACTTCTTCGCTTTGAAATATAAAATTGCTTTAATAATGGAACTTCTGCTTTACAAGTGGGGTTGCTGCATATACCTACTTTCACCCAATAATATGCAACAGGCTTATTGCCATCTTTATCACTTGGATAAAATTTTCCTATTTCCTTTTCGGTGTCGGATAATAATTTTTTAGCAAAATATTCAACATCAAATTTCAAACGATTTGAAATTGTTACTGAACCTTCTTTTCCATTATTAAATAGTTTGTTTTCATAAGGGAGTTTCTCATACTCCTTTTCGCCATATAGTTTAATAAACTCAGCCTTACTGTAGGTAATGGGTTTGCCATACTTTTGAGGAAATTCTAAACTGCCTTTTTGTATGATGTGTGCAACCGGATTAATATCATTGCCGTAACTTTTACAACCCAGTCTTGCAGCTTCCAATGGTATTGCACCACCACCAGCAAATGGGTCAAATACTTTGGGCATTTTATTTAAAAATGCATCAATAGCACTTTGCAATTTCTCTGAAAGTTCCTTGCTTTTTTTGCCCTCTAAATGCCTGTCAGGTAAACTATATAACTCTTGTTCTGCCGTTTTAATAGCATCGTAATTTTGGTTGTATTCTGCCAACAACTTAGAAACACTATCGCCACTCTTTGCATTGTGAGCAACCCATATTAGTTTCCTTGCTTTTGATATTATTAATTCGTTGTCTTTATTTTCCCACTTAATTAAACTAAAGTCACTAATTAGTTTTGCTGTTGGTGTAGTTTTTCCTGCTCTCTCATTTACTGCATATTCATTAGAGAATTTGCCAATAAACATCAACAATCTGTTACGAGTGTTGTCTGCCATTTTATCAATTGCAGCCGTATAAGGAATATCTTCATAAGGCTTATAGGCATCAGGTGGTAACCCACTTTCATTCAAAGGTTTCTTTGCACTACCTAATAATATTTCAACTGCTTCTTTAAATTGTTGAGGGCAATTTTCATCTAAGGGGTCTGGCACTAAGCTGGCAAAAACAACAGCACGGCAAACAGGCAATGGTCGCCTTGCCCACCATAAATGCAATGTTGAGATATGCCCACTTCTTATGGATTTATCCCTTACGCTTTCAGCCGATATTTCTTTTATCGGCATTGCTACTTCTATTAATTTTTTTGCTTGTGCCATTATGCGTTAATCTTGTTTTTCCATTCTGCCATTGGCAAAAAGTATTGCACTCCTTTTGTTTTCAATTCAAATTTTAAAGCCTTTGCAGGGTTTTGTATGCGGTACAATTCAGGCTTGCTTTTGCAGTTCATTACAATGTATAACCAAGCTGCATCGCCTAATTGTGCCAAACGGTTCATTTCATTTTCACTGAGCATTACGCTGCCATCACCTGCACTTCTGCCTTTTACTTCAATGTAGCGTTTTAATTCTTCGGGGCTTATGCTTCGTATATCGTAGCCTTCGTTATTGGCACTTACATCTTGTGGTTTCCAACCTGCACTGGTTTCATATTCCATTGCTGTTTGCATTGCTATAGCTTCGGCTTCATCATCACGGCTCATACCATAATGCCCTACATACTCTACCTGTGTTAATGGCACTACATACGCACAGCCCAATACTTCGGGTGCTTTGGGGTTTAGCTGTGTCATTAGTTCTAAACTCTCCAAACGGTTTTGCTTTTTGTTTATCAGTTCGTTGATGCGTTCCTGTTTCTTTATTATTTTTTCCTGCACTCGGCTATCGCCCAACAACACTTTGCTTTGCAATTCCTGTATCTGTATTTGCAAATCCATTATTACCTGTGTAAAGGCAGATTCTAAATACAGTTTTCTATCGGCAGCATCTTTACTTACGTGGGCTTTGGTATCTTCAAATTGCTGTGCTGTAATTTTTTCAAAACTCCATTCTACTACTTCACTGGTGTTTACTACGGCAGGTGGTTCAATTGGTTTTGTGAACTCAGTAGGGGTATGCAAGTCAATAAACTTGGCAGGTGAAGTGATTTTAAATTCGCCTGATTTGGTTTGATAAACCATTACTAACCTTTCATCTGCAATGCTATCATCCTTTTTGCTTGGTCGGTTATCTACTATCTGGCTCTTTACAAAAAAGGCAAAGTAGTCTTCCTTATCATCAGGCGAAATAAGCACTGTGCCTTTGAGCATATCTTCACGATACTGGTTGCGAACTACTTTTACCAAACTATCAAACACAGGATTGCCCGGATTGATGTAATGCACTTTGCCTAAGTCACCCACACTTTGGTAATCCAAGAATATTTGTTTGTCAAAACAAAACTGTATTGACTTGATGGCATCAAAGTAAATTTTGTACGTGTCTTTTAATTCAGCAATAACCGCTTCAGGCATTTTATCAATGCGGAAAATAGATTGCCTTAACTCGGTAAATGCTCCACCTAAGTTTTGAAAGGCTTTTTCAAAAAACAAACGAATGTAAATAGGCTGTAAACGCTTTTCATCTGAGTTTTCTTTAAGCGTTCTGGCATCTTTATAATCTACTGTACTGTGGGCTAATTTGTCTTTTTGCTCGTTTATTTTTTCGCTGAATTTGAGTTTCAATACTTCATCATCCTGCGACAGGAATTTATCTAACTCGGTTTCCTTGCCATTGAAAACTGAATTGATAATATCATCCAAACCTACTCCCTCTAACACATCCTGTATCACATCATAAACCCTGTCATCGCCCATACCTTCACGAATAATGTCCAGCTTTGACAATAAGCGTTCTAACACTTTACCTTCTTTTGTATTGCTTGCCACCATATTGAACACTAACACATCTTGCTTTTGCCCGTAACGGTGTATTCTACCCATACGCTGCTCTAAACGGTTGGGGTTCCAGGGGATGTCCCAATTGATGAGCAAACGGCAGAACTGCAAGTTTATACCTTCACCTGCTGCATCGGTTGCAATTAATATTTGTGTATCGGGTTTTGCAAATGCCCATTGTGCTTCTCTGCGTTCATCCACTAATTTACCACCGTGAATGGTTGCTACTTTGTAGCCTCCACTTTTGGTAAGTCGTTCTTCTAAGTACAATAATGTGTCTTTGTGTTCGGTGAAGATTACCAGCTTTTCACCGTTTTCTAATACTCCATTTGATTTGAGTAATTCCTGTAACTCCTGAAATTTCTTTTCTTCCTGCTTACGGTTGAAAAGCGTTTGAGCCATTTCAAACAATTTCTTTACATCGGCTGCCTCTTGCTGTATTTCCTGCAAACTCTTGGCAGTAGTAAATAGTTTGAATTTACGTGGGTCGGATAAAATGTTTTCTAATGATTCTCTTTCATCGTCTTCCAATTCTTCATACTCTTCAATATTATCTACATCAAAGCCCTCTAATTTGTGGCGTTGACTCCATAGGTTAGGATTTTTATTAACTTCATCTACAATGCCCTGCAATGCTTTCCATCTGCGTTCTAATGTGTTTTTGATGGCAAAAATGGAACTTACTAACCTGCGTTGCATTACCGTAAGTGCCAATGAAACGTGGATGTTTTTAGTTTCGGATGCTTCTTCCTTTTTCTTGGTGAGGTATTTTGTTACTGCATCGTACAACTCCTTTTCTTCCGGTGTAAGCTGATAAGCAACTGTTTTGGTATAACGGTCTTTAAACAAGGGTTTGCCTTGCCAATCTTTCATATCTTCTTTTAACCTGCGAATGAAAAATTTATTGATGCCGTTGTGTTCTAATTCTTTTATTCGGGTAGAGGCGATTTCATCGGTAGCAAAAATATCTTCATCCAAAAGCTGTAATAGCTTTTTGAATGTGTCTGTTCTGCCTCTGTGTGGGGTTGCTGTAAGCAATAAAATATGTTCACATTGTTGTGATAATACTTCTGCTGCTTTGTAGCGTTGCGATAAATATTGTTTCGTTCCGTAATCGTAAGCAGATAGTTTGTGGCACTCATCAAAAATTATCAAATCCCAATGAGAATTGCTTGCCACATTCAATACATCTTCTCTTGAAATGAAATCTATTGAAGTAACAATACGCTGTGCTGTATGAAATACATTGGGGTCGGAAGAAAACAATGCTCTGTTTACTAAAGTAAATGGAATGTTGAATTTTACTCCCATTTCATCTTCCTGCCATTGCTTGGTTAATCCACCTGGTGTAATGATTAAAATTCTTTCGGCAAGCCCTCTCATCATTAATTCTTTGACAAGTAGCCCAGCCATAATTGTTTTACCTGCCCCAGTATCATCTGCTAATAAGAAACGGATTTTAGGTAATGGCAAAAGGAATTTATACACTGCTTCTACCTGATGGGGCAAGGGGTCAACAATGCTGCAATTCACTGCAAAAAGTGGGTCAAACTGATAGGCAGAATTTATTCTCTCAGCTTCGGCAAATAACGCAAACCTTTTTGGGTCGCCTTTGAAATTGAAAGTACCCTCTTGTGTAAGTACTTCCATTGATTCAAATTCCTGTTTTGAAATTACTTTGCTATTGGCTTTATTGGTATTTACACCAGTAAATTTAATAGACACCATTGAACCCAACGGCTGAATTTGATTCACCGTTACAGGTTCAGTAGGGATAAGGTTTTTAACTATTTGTCCTTGTTCTATCGGCATAAATTACTTCTTGCGTTTTTTAAGGTTAATATTCTTCTCTGCCACTTGCATAGCCTCATTTGCCAGCTTTTCATCCTTAATAACTTCATAAATTTGGTCGGCAAGCCAAAGGGTTTCTAACTCTACCATATCAGCTTGCAGAATTTCTGCTAAAAGTGGAATCTGCTCCTTCTTCAGTTGGCGGTCGCCACGTTCCACTTTACTAATGATAGAAGTGTCCACATCTAACTTAGAAGCAAGCTGCCTGAGAAGTAAACCCTGCTTAGTTCTTAGCTCCCTTATTCGTTCACCAAATTGCGTTGCCATTATAAATTTATTGTCTTGACAGAATTTGGCAAATATAAGAAAATAAAAGCAAGGATTTAGAGAATGTGGGGAAATTTAGGACACAATTTCTGAATAACAGAAATCCTACCGAAACACCAAGGTAAAATCAGCTGAAAAAAGCGGAATTTTCGAGACTTTCTAGGAATTCTATGGAATCATCGTCGTATTCGTAGGAAATGATAATGTCAGAATCCTCATCATCTTCATCTTGGTCTTCAAGAGCACTTTCTAAAATCTCATTTAGCATTTCAACGAGGGACTTTAAGTAATAATGTCCCAAGTGTGATTCAATGTCGATGGCATAAACTGCCATATGTGCTTCAACTTGCTCCCACAGCTTGATTAATGCCTTGTGGTTGCGTTTGAACGTAGCAAGATCCATTTCAATATCTTCATAGTCGAATTCGGAAACGATTGCTCGTTCTTTTTCAATCCATACTTTTAAGCCATGGTTGATTTTTCGTTCTTCGATTTGCTGCTGCCTGGAAATAGCATCTTTCTCTAAGTGCTTCAGCTCCAGTTCACGTTTCCGTAGCTCCAGTTCTTTGTCTTGTTGAGCCAGTTTACGCAATTCGAGTTCGTGCTCCAATTGCAATTTCTTTAAAGCGATTTCACGCTCTAGTTTGTTGAGGTCGTTGTTTTCCATGTTATTTTGATTTTTATGTTTGAGTGATTGTGGAGTGTTGGTGGCTATGGCAATCTGGTCAATGGGCAAGGTATTGCCTCCATTGCCTGATTGTCCATTAAGCCACCGAAACACCTGACTTTTACTTACGTTGAGTTCCGCTGCAATTTGACGGATACTCAATCCCTGTTTTTGAAGCTCTAAAGCTTGTGCTATTAAATTCTGATTCATTGGTTTTTCTATTCTATAGGGTTGAAATAATCATTTGCTCAAATACTCATTGGCTCATCGCCC
>JACCDW010644008.1_pt1 | contig 15467 bp, 3 predicted proteins | sample 7449781 | NCBI WGS metagenome assembly JACCDW01 (sample SAMN15323449, study PRJNA562643) | freshwater metagenome | isolation source: river surface water | place: USA:Blue River Watershed | collected 2017-08-18
AAACTCTCGAGCCAAATCGCCCTGGAGACGCGGCTGACCGAAGTCTCCGTGCTCTTTGCCGCCCTGGCCCTCGCCCTGGTCTTGAGCGCCCTGGGCCTTTCGCTGCGTTGGTTTCGCCAAGCGCGTTAAATCACCTGCATACCCGACTGCACCAAGAGCTGCGCGGCGCTGGTGTTGTGGTTCCAAACCTCAAACGTTTGGCCCCCATTCGTGACGGTGGCCGCATTCGCCCCACTCATCACCCGGGTCCATTGGTTGGTGTCCACATCCACGGCGTCACTCGCGCCGCCCGTGACCACCAGCTGATGCTTGGCCACACTCGCCGCGAGGGCTGTGCCCACCACAGCGGTCCAGCCATTGCTGGTGTTGCAGAGGTTCATGCCCGCCATGTCAACCACATCGCGCGCGTCGAGCTTGAGCGTGTTGGCGGCGGCGTCGGTGGCCAAATCAATTCGCTCGATGCTGGCGATGCGGCTTTTGAGCGTGAGGTTGCCTGCCCCCACGTTGGCGATGGCTGTGAGGTCAAGGCTGGCTCCTCCGTTCAAGCGCAGCGTGTCTGTGCCCAACCCACCGTCCACGCGGGCGAGTTGTGTGTGGCCGTAGGGGCCGCCGCGTTCGCCCAAGGCGGTTTGCGTGAGGGCCGCCACATTGCTCGGGTTGAGCACGAGCGTGTCGTTGCCTGCCCCCCCATAGAGCACATCCACCCCGCCGCCGCCCGTGAGGGTGTCGTCACCTGCACCGCCCAATGCGAGTTCGTTGGCGGGGGTGCCCGCCCAGGTGTCGGCACGGGGCGTGCCTGCAAAATCCGGTGCAAGCACCTGTCCCATCCCCGCCGAGACATCGTAAAGATGAATGGGGTGGGTATCGGTCTTGCCAAAAATGACGTAGCTGCGGCCAGCATCTGGCAAGAGGTTCGTGGGGTCGCTATCGCCCGCGCCCACGATCAAGTCCGCCAAGCCATCGCCATTGACATCGCCTGCGGCGGCCACAGAAAAGCCACTAAAGCCACCCGCGTCATCCCCATGGAGGACAAACCCGCCGGTACCCGCCGTGACAGCGGAGAGTTCAACCGCAGCCGTGGCTGTTCGGCCAAACACCACATAGCTGCGGCCTGCCCCCGCGCGACCGCTTGGGTCTGCGGCCGGGGCTCCGACGATCACATCGGCCAGCCCATCACCATTGACATCGCCGGCGCCAGAGACCGCGCGGCCACTCCAGTCGCCCGCGCACTCCCCGTTGATCACAAACCCGCCACTCCCCGCGGCGATGGCCGAGAGCTGCAAGGCGGTGGAGGTGGTTTTGCCAAACACCACATAGCTGCGACCAGCGTCGGTGCCGCTCGGGGGGTCGCTCAGGCGCGAGCCCAAAACCAGGTCGGCCAGCCCATCGCCATTGACATCCCCCGCGCTGGCGACCACATAGGCCCCGAGGTGATCCGTGCCGGTTTGGCCAGTGCCACTGATCACAAACCCCCCCGTGCCTGCGGCCACGGCGGAGAGGTTGATGTTGGCGGCGTTGGTTTTGCCAAACACCACATAGCTGCGGCCCGTTTCTTCCAGCCGCAGGGGGTCTCCCGGACGTTGGGTCATGGGGGCGCCCACCAAGAGGTCGGCCAAGCCATCGCCGTTGACATCCCCCGCGCTGGCGAGGCTATAGCCGCTGTAATCCAGACTCAAATCCCCAATGATCGCAAAGCCCCCCGAGCCCGCCGCGATGGCCGAGAGGACGATGGCATCGGTGGAGGTTTTGCCAAACACCACAAAACTCTGCCCCGTATACGAAAGCACCACAGAAGCACTGGGGGCTCCGACCAGCAGGTCGGCCAAACCATCGCCATTGACATCGCCTGCAGCAGAAACCGAAATGCCGCTCAAGATGCCTGCGGTTTGGGTGGTAATCGCAAACCCCCCAGTGCCCGCCGCGATGTCGGAGAGCGCAATGGCCTCTTTGGCGGTTCGACCAAAGACCACGTAGCTGCGTCCCGCGTTGGATCCCGATGGTGCAGGCATACTCGGGACACCCACGATGAAGTCTGCCAAGCCGTCGCCATTGACATCGCCTGCCCCATTGACACTTGCCGGCTTATTGAAAATGCCGGTGGCGGTCGTTTCGCCAAAAAGCACAAACCCACCCGAGCCAGCGCTGATGGCTGAGGCCCAGAGCGCCTGCGGCGTGGCCTTGCCCGAGATCGCGTAAAACCGGCCGGACGATATAGCGTTCCCACCCAAGCCTAACTTAGCGTTTGCGGTCACGATCAAATCCGAGAGGCCATCGCCATCGACATCGCCGGCACTGGCGACAACCTGGCCCATCGCATCGCCGGTATCCTCGCCATTGATGGCAAAGCCCAGTGGGCGAATCGAACCCACCCTAACCCCCCCGGTGACCAGCAGTTGCGCCGCACTGCGGTTGTGCTGCCAGACCTCGTAGCTTTGCGTACCATCGTTGACCGTGGCGGGGGTGCCGCCATTCATCACCCGGGTCCATGTGCGGGTGTCGATCTCCAAAAAGTCTGTATTCGAACCCGTGACGATGAGTTGATGTTGCGCCACATTCGCCGAAAAAACCCTGCCGTTGGTATTGCTCCAGCCGTTGGTGGTGTTAAAGAGGTTCATGCCGCTCATGCTGAGCACGTCGAGTGCGGTGAGCGTTAGCGTGTTGGTACTGCTGTCGCTGGCCATGTCCACGCGCTCGATACTGGCAACCCTCGACCCCAACTCTCCATCGCTCACCGCCGGTTTGGCCAAGGTGGTGAGGTTGAGCTTGGCGCCGTCGCTCAAGCGCAAGGTGTCTATGCCGCTGCCCCCGTCGATTCGGGCGAGTCGGGCTTGGCCATAGGAGCCAAACGTGAGGACCTGGGTTTGGGCGAGCGCGTCCACATTGCTCGGGTTGAGCACGATGGTGTCGTTGCTCGCACCCCCATAGAGCACATCCACGCCCCCGCCACCGGTGAGCGTGTCGTTACCCGCACCCCCGAGGGCCACCTCGCTCACGGCGCTGCCCGCCCAAGTTTCTGCCGTGCTCGTGCCCGTGAAATCCGGCGCACTGGCCTGACCATAACCGGCCACGACATCGCTCAGTTGAACGGGCTTGCCATCGGTTTTGCCAAAGATCACGTAGCTGCGGCCGGCGTTGGCACCCCCAGCAGGATCACTGGATGGGGCGCCAACGATCAGGTCGCCCAACCCATCGCCATTGATATCGCCGGCGTTGGAAACGGACCTACCGCTCCAATCTGCGGCCACTTGTCCGTTGATGACAAATCCCCCACTGCCGGCGGCAATGGCGCTGAGATCAATGGCTGCGGCATTGGTTTTGCCAAAAATCACGTAGCTGCGACCTGCATCCGCACCTGCGGCAGGATCACTGCGATAGGCGCCGACGATCAGGTCGCTCAACCCATCGCCATTGACATCGCCGGCGTTGGACACGGATGCACCGCCGTAATCCCCTGCAGCTTGTGCGTTGATGACAAAACCCCCGTTGCCCGCGGCCACGGCGCTGAGGTCAATGGCCGTAGTATTGCATTTACCAAATACCACGTAGCTGCAACCTGCATCTGCACCCGAAGCAGGATCACTATATGGTGCGCCGACGATCAGGTCGCCCAACCCATCGCCATTGATATCGCCGGCGTTGGAAACGGAAAAGCCGCTGCAATCCAAAGAGGATGGTCCGTTGATGACAACCCCCCCACTGCCGGCGGCCACGGCGCTAAGGTTTACAGCCGATGGATTGGTTTTACCCAAGATCACGTAACTACGCCCTGCACCCGAACCCGCGGCAGGATCACTGTATAGAGCGCCGACGATCAGGTCGCTCAGCCCATCGCCATCGACATCGCCGGCATTGGAGACGGACCAGCCGCTCTCATCCCCTCCAGCTTGTCCGTTGATCACAAATCCCCCACTGCCGGCGGCCACGGCGCTGAGGTCTACGGCCGTGGTATTGGTTTGACCGAAGATCACGTAGCTCCGACCGGCATCCGCACCCGCACTAGGGTCACTGTAATGGGCGCCGACGATTAAGTCGCTCAACCCGTCGCCATTGACATCGCCGGCGGTGGAGACAGCCTTGCCGCTCTCATCCCCTCCGGCTTGTCCGTTGATCACAAAGCCCCCGCTGCCGGCAGCAACAGCGCTGAGGTCAACGGACGTGTTATTGGTTTTACCAAAAATCACATAGCTGCGGCCGGCATCCGCACCCGCGGCAGGATCACTGAGATAGGCGCCAACGATCAAGTCACTCAACCCGTCGCCATTGACATCGCCGGCGTTGGAAACGGAGGAGCCGCTGTAATCCGATCCACCTTGTCCGTTGATCACAAAGCCCCCAATGCCGGCAGCTACGGCGCTGAGGTCAATGGGCGAGGCATTGGTTTTGCCAAAAATCACGTAGCTACGACCGGCAGATCCGTTAACCCCACTGGCACCGACAAACAAGTCGATCAACCCATCGCCATTGACATCGCCAGCGTTGGAAACGGAGGAGCCGCTGTAATCCCCTGCGGACTGACCATTCATCACAAACCCAAGCGGCCGCGCCGCATCCACCACCCGCAGCCCACTGGCCACGAGCAGTTGGGCAGCGCTGGTGTTGTGGTTCCAAACCTCGTAAGTTTGGTTGTTCTGGGTCACGGTGGCGGCAGAGTTGCCGCTCATGGCGCGGCTCCAGTGCTGCAGCTCGATTTTCAAGGTGTCGGCTGCGGTGCCAGTGATGGCGAGTTGGTGGCGCCCCACCATGGAGGCGAGGGCCGTGCCCACGGTGTTGGTCCAGCCGTTGGTGGTGTTAAAGAGGTTCATGCCCGCCATGTCGATCACATCGCGCACGTTGATCGTGAGCGTGTTGGCCGCCGCGTCGGTGGCCAAGTCAATTCGCTCGATGCTGGCGATGCGGCTGCCCGCGCTGCTGTCACCCCCCCCCACATTGGCGATGGCGTTCAGATCAAGGTTGGCCCCACCACTCAGGCGCAGGGTGTCGGTGCCCAGGCCCCCGTCCACGCGGGCGAGTTGCGGGTGGCCATACACGCCGCGCGCGCTGGGCGTGGTCCCCAGGAGCGCGGTCACATGGCTGGGGTTGAGCACCAGGGTGTCGTTGCCCGCGCCACCGTAGAGCACGTCGGCCCCGCCCCCCCCGGTGAGCGTGTCGTCCCCCGCTCCCCCGAGGGCGATTTCAGGGGCATCGAGGCCTGTCCAAGTATCGGCAGCGGCAGTGCCCACCCAATCGGGCGTCAAGGTTTTGCCCACCCCCGCCGCCACATCCGCCAGGTTCACCGCGTTGCCATCGGTTTTACCAAAGATCACGTAGCTGCGACCGGCGTTGGTTCCAGCGCTGGGGTCACTTTGATAGGCGCCGACGATCAGGTCGCCCAACCCATCGCCATTGACATCGCCGGCGTTGGAAACGGCGTAACCGCTCTTATCCCCTGCACTTTGTCCGTTGATGACAAACCCCCCGCTGCCGGCGGCCACGGCGCTGAGCTCAACGGCTGCGGCATTGGTTTTGCCAAAAATCACGTAGCTGCGACCTGCATCCGCACCTGCGGCAGGATCGCTTTGGTAGGCGCCAACGATCAAGTCGCCTAGCCCATCGCCATTGACATCGCCGGCGTTGGAAACGGATACGCCACTCAAATCAGAGGCCGCTTGTCCGTTGATGACAAACCCCCCGCTACCGGCGATAACGGCGCTGAGCGCAACGGCCGTGGTACTGGTTTGACCAAAGACCACGTAGCTGCGACCCGCGTTCGCACCAGCAGCAGGATCACTATAGGGGGCGCCGATGACCAAGTCGTTCAACCCATCGCCATTGACGTCGCCGGCGTTGGAAACGGATAAACCGCTGTAATCCGAAGAGGATGGTCCGTTGATGACAAACCCCCCACTGCCGGCAGCAATGATGGAAAGGTCAACGGCCACGGTATTGGTTTTACCCAAGATCACGTAGCTGCGACCGGCATCCCCGCCCGCGGCGGGATCACTGTTTCTGGCGCCAACGATCAGGTCGCTCAGCCCATCGCCATTGACATCGCCGGCGTTGGAAACAGAGGTACCGCTCTCATCAGATACAGCTTGTCCGTTGATGACAAAGCCCCCGCTGCCGGCGGCCACGGCGCTGAGGTCTAAGGCCGTGGTACTGGTTTGACCAAAGACCACGTAGCTGCGACCCGCACTCGCACCAGCAGCAGGATCACTGCTTGGGGCGCCGATGATCAAGTCGCTCAACCCGTCGCCATTGACATCGCCGGCGTTGGAAACGGAGGTTCCGCTGCTATCCCCTGCAGATTGTCCGTTGATGACAAAGCCCCCACTGCCGGTGGCTACGGCGCTAAGCTCAACGGCCGAGGTGTTGGTTTTACCAAAAATCACATAGCTACGACCTGAAGGCTGACTCACGAGAGGACCACTGAAATTGGCGCCGATAATCAGGTCGCTCAACCCATCACCGTTGACATCGCCGGCGTTGGAAACGGAGGATCCGCTGTAATCCCCTCCTGCTTGTCCGTTGATCACAAAACCCCCACTGCCGGCGGCTACGGCGCTGAGGTCAATGGCCGAGACATTGGCTTTGCTAAAGATCACGTAGCTGCGGCCTGCATTCGCACCCGGGGTTGGACCACCGAAATTGGCGCCAACGATCAGGTCGCTCAGCCCATCACCGTTGACATCACCCGCGACGGATACGGCGATACCGTTTTGATCCCCTGCGGACTGACCATTGATCACAAACCCCAGCGACTTGAAATCCCCTATGCGCACGCTGGGCGAGACCAAGATTTGTGCTGCAGAGCTGTTGTGGTTCCAGACTTCATAGGTCTGACTCCCGTCGCTCACCGTAGCGGGGGTGCCGTTGGCGAGCACGCGTGTCCACTCTTGGAGGGCCAGTGTGAGCCCATCTGCGCTGGTGCCCGAGATGGCGAGTTGATGGCGCATCACCATCGCACCGAGCGCACTGCCGTTAGTATGGCTCCAGCCATTACCCGTGTTGAAACGGTTCATGCCTGCCATGTCGATCACGTCTTGCACGCGCAGGATCAGGCGGTTCCCGGCGGTGTCGGTGGCGAGGTCGATGCGCTCGATACTGGCCAAGCGGCTCTCCACCCCGTCCATGCCCGCGCCCACGCGCGCCATGGCGGTGAGGTCGAGGCTGGCGCCACCACTCAAGCGCAGAGTGTCGATGCCAAGGCCGCCGTCCACCCGCGCGCTCTGCCACTGGCCGATGCCCAGGCGCACCGCCAGACGAGGCGCTTCGAGGGCGGCGGTGTTGCTCGGGTTGAGCACCAGAATGTCGTCGCCCGCGCCCCCCAAGAGCACATCGGCTCCGCCGCCACCGGTGAGGGTGTCGTTGCCCGCGCCGCCCATGGCGAGCTCGTTGGCGTCGGTGCCGGTCCAAGTCTCAGCGGTCGAGGTGCCCGCAAAATCAGCGGCGACGGCGCTGCCCGTGCCCGCCGCGAGCGCACTCACCTCGATCGCGAGGCCATCGGCCTTGCCAAAGATCACGTAGCTGCTTCCGGCATCCGCGCCCGCGCCGGGATCCCCGAGAGGGACGCCTACCAGCAGGTCGCTGAGGCCATCGCCATTGACGTCGCCTGCGCCCGAGACGGAAAACCCGCTCCGGATTCCATTACATTGACCCGTGACCACAAAGCCCCCACTGCCGGCAGCCACGGCAGAAAGGTCGATGGCGGCGGTGGCCGTTCGGCCAAACACCACATAGCTGCGACCTTTGTAGCCACTGTAGAGGCGAGCCCCCACGATCACATCGGCCAAGCCGTCGCCATTGACGTCGCCCGCACTGGAGACCGAACATCCGCTTTCATCCCCAGTTCTCTCCCCATTCATCACAAAGCCGCCACTTCCCGCCGCCACGGCCGAGAGTTCAATGGGGGTGAGGGCGGTTTGCCCAAAGACCACATAGCTGCGGCCTGCGCTTGCCCCCGCCGCAGGGGTGCTCTTTGGGGCGCCAATGATCACGTCGGCCAGGCCGTCGCCATTGACGTCGCCCGCGCCCGAGACTGAGAAACCGGCTAGATCATCGTTGCTTTGCGGGGTGATCAAAAACCCCCCGGTCCCTGCGTTCACACTCGCGAGTTCAACGGTCTGGGGGGCGGATTGGCCAAACACCACATGGATACGGCTTGGGGGGGGGGGCGCGTTCCCGAGAGATGCGTTCACACAAGAGGCCACGATGAGATCGGCCAGCCCATCGCCGTTGACATCCCCTGCGTTGGAGACGGACACGCCACTGTACGTCGCTTCCGATTGGCCGTTGATGACAAAGCCCCCCGAGCCCGCGGCCACGGCGCTGAGGTTCACCGCAGTTGCAGTGGTTTTGCCGTACACCACATAACTGCGCCCGTAATCCAGGGCGAGGCGGCTGTATTGGAGGGGCGCTCCCACGATCAGGTCGGCCAGCCCATTGCCGTTGATGTCGCCGGCCGTGGAGACAGAATACCCACTGTAACTGCCAGCGGATTCGCCGCTGAGGACAAAGCCCCCCGTGCCCGCGGCCACCGCGCTGAGGTTGATGGCGGTGCCGGCGGATTGGCCAAAGACCACATAGCCGAGCCCAACATCGGCGGTAGAGGAGACATGGTTGTAGGGGGCGCCGATGATCAAATCGGCCAAGCCGTCGCCGTTGACATCGCCGGCGTTGGCGACCGAAAAACCGCTGCGCAGCAGGGTGACTTGCCCGTTGATCACAAAGCCCCCACTGCCAGCGGCCACGGCCGAGAGGGCGATGGGGGTGGTGGCGTTTGTGCCAAACACCACATAGCTGCGGCCGGCATCCGCGCTGCTGGCGGGGTCGCCATAGGGGGCGCCAATGATCACATCGGCCAGCCCATCGCCATTGACGTCGCCCGCGCCCGAGACGCTGTAGCCGCTTTGATCGCCCGCGCATTGGCCGTGAATTGCAAAGCCGCGCCGCGCGGCATTCACATGGAGTTGCACGCTTTGCACGACGGGGCTCGCCACGAGCGAGGCATCGGCCAAGTTCACGCTGAGGTTGAGTTGTGTTTTTTGACTGGCGTTGATCACCGCGCCGCGTTGGAGGTAGAGCTTTCCGTCCAAGACTTCAAAGAGCGCTGCGTCTGCGCCCGAGAGGGTGAGGGTGTTGGTGCCTAGGGCGTCGTCTTGAATTTGCAGATCGGCGACCGCCAAGCGCTCGGGAGTGCCGGCGATCTCGGGGATCTGGGTGAGGGCATTGCCCAGGGTGAGCGCCGTGGGGGCATCATTGACATCAAGAATGTGGAGCGTGACCGTCTGCACAGTGCTGGTGTTGCCCGCTTTGTCGAGCGCGACCAACGTGAAGCTATATTGGCTGGTGGCTTCAAAATTCGGGCTGAACCTAAGCCTGACCCCGCCCGTGCTGCTGTCGAGGGTGAAGTAGGTCCGGGAGGTGTCGTCAGCAAACCGATACTCGGCCACAGTTTGCGCGTCTGAGGCGGTGGCGGTGTACACCAAGGTGCCAATGCTGACATTTTCGGCAATGGAGGCCGAAGCGCTACTCGGCCAACTCGGTGCGGTTCGGTCCACCACCCAGGCGGTGGGGTTGGTATACGTCGCGCTGGAATTGCCGGCAGCGTCTGTCTGCCGCACCTGCACTTCGCCACTGGCATAGCTGCCCGCGGGCAGGGAGAAACTGACCCCGCTACCGTTGGCCCATGCCGTGGCGGTGCTGCTGGTTTTATAGACCCAGGTGGCGTTGGCCACCAAATTCACCTGGAGGGTTCCGTCTGAGGTGACGCTATCGCTGCCGCTCGCCCCCGTGTCGCTGGCCAAAACTGCGGACGGCGCATTCGGCGGTGTGGTGAGAACCACGATGGCATTGGCGGCATTGCTCACATTGCTGGTGAGACCGGCAACATCGGTTTGGCGAACTTGGATGTCGTTGCTGGCGTAGCTGCCCTCGGGCAGGGTAAAGCTCGAGCCACTGCCCGTGAGCCAAGTGGTGGGCGTGCGACTGAGCGCATAACTCCAGCTGGCACCGCTCTCCAGGCCCACCCGAATGGTGCCGTTGGCAGTGACGCCATCGCTCGCGCTCGCGCCGGTGTCGTTCACCAGGGTTAGGCCAGGGGCTGCGGGCGCCGTGCCATCCACAACGAGGGGGGGCGCGATGGTTCGCGTCCCGCTGGTGTTGCCCGCCGCATCCGTTTGGCGAACTTGGATGCTGTTGCTGGTGTAGCTGCCCTCGGGCAGGATGAAGCTTGAGCCTGAGCCGCGTGTCCATGCGGTAGCGCTGCTACTGGTTTTGTAATCCCAACTGGCGCCAACCTCGACCAGGTTCAAGTCGATCGCGCCAAGCGCGGTGATGCCATCCGTGCCGCTCGCGCCGGTGTCGCTGGCCAAGCGCAGGCTTGGCGCATCTGGGGCTTGTGTATCCACGGTCACCGTGAGTTCAGAGGATTGCACGGGCGTTGGATTGGCCCCGCCTGGGGTAAACACCGCGCGCAAGCTGAAGATGCCTTCCTGCACGTTACCCGAGTCGGACAGAACGCTTTTGTCCACGGTGACGGATTGGCTCGTGGCGTTGGCGGAGAATGTGTGACTACTGACCGCGGTCGCCGCCGCCCCAACTTTGAAATTCACGTTGCTGAAGCTGCCATCGGCGCTCTTGCGTTGAAGGGTGAGCGCACCGTTGGCCGTGAACGCATAGGTCACCACCATGCTCACCTTGCTCACACTGCTGTTGATGTAGGGCGTTTCGCTCGAGAGCACAGGAGAGCTGACGACGTCAATGCGAAAGTCTTTGACGACAAACAAGCTTCCGTCGCTGGCTTTGACCCGGTAGGTGCTGCTCCCGATTGTGGCGGGGATGCCACTGAGTAGACCTGCCGCAGACAGGCTCATGCCGTTGACCGGGGTGGCGACGGGCTGATTGCTGGCATCGACCAAGCTGTAGGTGAGCGTGTCGCCCACATCAGGGTCTTGGAAATAGCCCGCGAGGTTCTTGCTCGCGGCGACACCTTGGGCAACATTGAAGATCACTTCGGCTGGGCTGGCGCTCGGCGCTTCGTTGACATTGCGGATATTGATCGTGACGGCCCGCTCGGCCGTGTTTTGGTTGCCGTCGGTGACCACCACGGTGAACCGATAGGCGTTCTTCACCTCGGCATTGGGGCTCTCCAAAATGGCGACCTTGCCCGTCGAGGCCTCGATCTGAAACTTCGCGTGGTCCTCGCCATTCAAGGCTTTGAGGCTGTAGTTGAGGGTGGGGGCCGCGCCGTTGTAGTCCGTGTCGGTGGCCACGGCGGTGTAGACGAAACTGCTCGCGCTGATGTTCTCATCCACGGTACGGGCTGCGGTGCTGGTGAAAACAGGGGCGACTTCATCCACATTGGTCACATTCAGGCGATAGACCGTGCTGACGGCTGCGCTTGCCGCCACCGTGAGATCAATGGCACTGACCGTGATGGAATAGCTGGATTTCGTTTCGTAGTCCAGCAAGGTGCTGGCCTTGAGGTAGAGGATGCCTTGGGTGATTTCAAAGGCACTGCTGTCTGCACCCGATAGGCTCAGGGTATTGGTGCCCACACCATCGTCGGTCAGGGCGATATCGCCAAGTTTGAGTCTGACCAAGCTGGCGGTGTTTTCCGGCAAACTTCCAATGGCGTTGGGCAGGTGGATGGCCGAAGGGGATTGGTTCGCTCCTGGGCTTCGTGTCTCCTTGCTCCAATGGAGGCCAAGATCGGTGGGCGTGGGTGAGGGATGGTTGGGTAAAAGATTCGCAATGTCCTCCACCAACACCGTACCATCCGCAAAGATCAATCGGTCATCCGTGCTGGCGAGTACCACTTCGGTTGCCCCCCGCAGGAGTTTGAGGCTGGCATTGTCCAAAGTGAAACTGTAATCCGTAAAGCTTCCCGTGAGATAGAGCTTGTCTTCTCCCCCCAAGCTCTCGCTGAAATCCACAAACGTGCCGGCTTTGACATACACCACATCCACGGCCGTCGTGCCCTTGACGCTCATGGCCATGCCCGGCTGCACCTGTGCGAAGGTGTTGCCCTCGTCTCCGCCGCCGAAGGCGCGCACCAGGGCATTGGGGGCGAAGCCTGGCAGTGCCCCCTGGGCCACCTCAGTGGCAGTACTCCGCGATTTCAGGCTTGCGTCCAACGCCGGGCTTGGCGTGTTGGCTTTCAAAGCCGCCATCCATTCCGTGACAACGGTCTTACCATCGCCAAACACAACCACATCGTCTTCGCTCAAGCGCAGCGAAGTGGTGTTGCCGATGCGCAGCACCAGCGTGCCGTCAAGCACCGAGGGGGTGAAGTCGTCCCGCATGCCGCGCACGAAGACGACGTCCTGCCCGCTCAAACTCTCGCTGAAATCGAGATGGAAGGCCCCCGCAACAAAGAGGTAGTCCACATTGCTCGTGCCCTTGACGGTGATGGTGTGCCCCGCGAGGGTGGCCTCGGGCGCGTAGTCGAGGGAAAAGTCAGTGAAATTGTTGCCGGGCTGGATGAAGTATCGGGTGTTCTTGCTCATGGGCGCTCACAGGCTTGATCACAAGTATGATTACAAAAGAAAACATTAATACATACAAATAATACCATTTATTGCAAAAAATGAGATATCAATAATGAGTTTCAAGGGTTTTGCCCCACCCTGATACGCTAGGCGGTTATTGGCTCAACACCGCCGACTGGAACACGCCGTGGCCCAAAGCCCCTATCGCTTGCAAACCAACCCCCGCTGGTCCGATATCCCCGCCGACGCTTGGGATGCCTTACTGGAGCGTCAAGACCAACCCACGCCCTTCATGCGACATGCCTACTTGCAAGCCTTGCAAGTCAGTCACAGTGCCTCGCGAGAGTCCGGTTGGGTGGCGCAGCCCCTCACGCTTTGGGAGGGGGCGACCTTGGTGGCCGCTTGCCCGCTCTACCTCAAGGCCCATTCCTATGGGGAGTACGTGTTTGACTGGGCATGGGCGCGGGCTTACCAGCAGCAGGGTTTGGCTTACTACCCGAAAGGCTTGGTGGCCGTGCCCTTCACCCCGGCCTCAGGTTCGCGCTTGTTGGCGCGCGACGATGCCAGCCGGCGCGCATTGCTGCGTGCGCTCAAAGCGCATACGCGCGCGTTGGATTTATCCTCCACCCACATTCTGTTCATGAGTCCGGCGGACCGCGCGGCGTGTCAGGCGGAGGGCTGGCTTGAACGAGACACGGTCCAATTCCACTGGCACAACGCGGCTTATCGGGACTTTGAGGATTTTCTGGCGCAGCTGAGTCAAGACAAGCGCAAAAAAATTCGACAGGAGCGGCGTCGGGTCGCCTCCGCCGGGGTGACGTTTAGGGTCCGCCAGGGCCGTGAGATTGGCGAGGCGGATTGGGATTTTTTCTACCGTTGCTACACCCGCACTTACCACGAGCATGGCAACCCGCCTTATTTGACGCGGGCCTTTTTCACCGACTTGGCCCGTTCCCAGCCCCACTCTTGGGTGATGTTTGTGGCCGAGCAAGCGCGCGAGCCGATCGCCTCAAGCCTCATTGCCGTGGAAGGCATGGGAGAGCCTCAGTCCGTGGCCTATGGGCGCTATTGGGGCGCTTTGCAGCGGGTGGATTGCCTGCACTTTGAAGCCTGCTACTACCAACCCCTGATGTGGTGCATCGCCAATGGGGTGGGGCGCTTTGAAGGAGGTGCCCAAGGCGAGCACAAAATGGCGCGCGCATTGCTGCCAGAGTCCACCCACAGCGCCCACGATCTCGTGCACCCAGAGTTTGCCGACGCGGTGAGCCGCTTTCTGGAACGAGAGAGGGCGGGGGTGGAGGCCTATGTCGAAGAACTTCAGGCGCATTCGCCCTTCAAGCAAACGTCCCCGATTTGATGCGCTGGGCTTGCTCGGCAATCGCCTGCTGTTGCTCGGGACTCAGGCGGTTCCAGTTTTTGAGTTGCATGACCATGCGCGGTTGTTTGGCCAGCAGATCCGCATGGCGGCCTAAAAAATCCCAGTACAAGGTGGTGAAGGGGCAGGCCTGATCGCCGGTGGACTGCGCGGGGTCAAAGCGACAAGTTTGGCAGTGGTTGCTCATGCGCTGAATGTATTTGCCACTGGCCACGTAGGGCTTGCTCGCCATCACGCCACCATCGGCATACTGGCTCATGCCCAGGGTGTTGGGCAGCTCCACCCATTCCACGGCATCCACATACACCGAGAGGTACCAAGCGTGCACCGCTTGGGGCTCGACGCCCAAGAGCAAGGCGTAGAGCCCCGTGACCATCAAGCGCTGGATATGGTGCGCGTAGCCGTGCGTGAGCGTTTGTCCGATGGCGTCGCGCAAACAGTTCAGGTCGGTTTGCGCGTTCCAGTAAAACGCGGGCAGGGGCAGGGTGGCGTTCAAGGCGTTGCCTTGGGCATACTCGGGCATTTGCGTCCAATAAATGCCACGGACATACTCGCGCCAGCCAATGATCTGCCGGATAAAGCCCTCTACCGCTCCTAGCGGTGCCTGCCCCTTTTGGTAAGCCGCTTCAGCGGCTTGGGCCACTTCCAGGGGGTTGAGCAGCTTGAGGTTGAGTGCAGCCGCGAGCAGCGAGTGGTAGAGCCAAGGCTCACCCGCCCAGAGGGCGTCTTGGTAACGCCCAAAGTGCGGCAGTCGGTTGGCGATGAAATCGGCGAGCGCTTGCAAGGCCTGATCGCGCGTGACGGGCCAGGCGAAAGAGGCGATTTGACCCGGGTGATCGGGGAATGCGTGCTCGACCAAGGCCATCACCTCACGGGTGATGGCATCCGGCGGGAAGCGCGGTGGTGCGGGTAGGGCAGCGGGTCCGGAGGCGGGAAAGGCTTCGCGGTTTTGCGCGTCGTAATTCCACTCGCCGCCCTCGGGGGCATTCCCCGCCATCAGCAGACCGGTTTTGCGGCGCATCTCGCGATAGAAGTACTCCATGCGCAATTGCTTGCGTCCTTTGGCGTGCGCGGCGAAATCGCGCACGGTGCTCAAGAAATGGCGATCGTCGCGCAACTCGAGGGCGAGGCCGAGTGGTTGCGCCGCAGCCTGCAAGGCCTTGAGCACGCGCCAGTCCCCCGGCGCAGTGAGAATGAGTTTTTGCGGCGTGTGCACGGCCACGCTGCGTGCCAGCTCACCGGCGAGGGTGTGTGTGTTGCCGGGGTCATCTAGCGTGACATAGTCCACCCGCCGGCCCCGATCGCGCTGGGCTTGGGCGAAGTGCCGCATTGCACTCAAAAAGAGAACAATACGTTGGCGCGACGAGGGAACATGGGTAGATTCCTCGCGCACTTCGGCCATCCAAATCACATCTTGCGCGGCGTCAAAGTCTTCTAGCGCCGAGGATTGCCAGTCGAGTTGGTCGCCCAGAACGATCACCAAGTGTCGAACCGCAGAGGGCTTGGGGGTTTTTTTCGAGCTCATGTTTTTGTCCCCATGGGGACCATGCGGGTCAACCGATACAAAGGGTCTGTGTCAGAATCCTCGCACAATCCGGAGACATTTCTTTGCAGTCAGGTATTGC
>JACCDW011151070.1_pt1 | contig 15459 bp, 15 predicted proteins | sample 7449781 | NCBI WGS metagenome assembly JACCDW01 (sample SAMN15323449, study PRJNA562643) | freshwater metagenome | isolation source: river surface water | place: USA:Blue River Watershed | collected 2017-08-18
AAGTTCCAGTCGGAACATTTGTTGTGCAAAGCACAGTTCTTTAAGTTTCCTGAATTTGCCGGAGAATTTAAAAATCTGATTCCGATGAAAATAAACCTGTTATAATTTATACTATAAAAAATAAATTTATACTATAAATTATATTACATTAAGACCCCTCCCTTAATATTAACGACTGTATACAGTCTACTTGTTTTTATAAAATTTTTGTATTGCTCTTCCCTTTCTAATTTTTTTAATTTCCTCTTCACTATATTTTTTATCATTTTCTACATTTATTATTTTATTCACTGATTCACTCTTTAAAATTTCTAATATATTACTACTTGTTTTATTACCAACTACTGGTACATTTAATAACTTTATATTTTCTTCAACAGGCGCCACTGTTTCATTATTTACAGTTTTATCTTCCACTTTTTCTGCAGTTGCTTTACGGATTACATATGTTTTTCGTTGATTATTCTCTTGTTTATTTTCATTATTTGCGTTGAACTGACTACAACATTCGCTGTAATAGTTTTTCTTATTAATCAAAAAATCCTGTACTTCTTTAATAAAATTTAAGTATCCTTCTCGTTTAATAATTCCATTAATTTGCCCTATTTCTTCTTCTGTCAACATTCTATTATACTATTGTGAAATATTTTAAGTGTCTCTTCAAGAGACTTTTAAAATATTTGGAAGAGTCGCGACCACAAGGGTCGCGAGACGCCGCGAAGCGGCGATAATGCTGTATATTAGTATTTTATTATTCAATATATTTATTATATTCATTAAATATTGGCACTATATTATTACTTGAATTATGGATTATTATTATATTCTCATTATTTATTCTTTCTGATATTCTTTGCGATTCACTTAATGCTTCAAATATCTTAATTGTTTCCTCATAGTTATCTTCATCAAATTCTAATATTAAATTTTCAATACATGTCATACTCTTGTTCATATACATATTTAATGTTAATTGCTTATCACATTTTACAAATGTTTTCTTATTTTTATTATATTTATATATAATATCACTATTGAATACTGGTATGTATATGTTCTTATATTCATTCAACTTATTTGTTGCAAATATATATTCTGTTAATTTGTATAACATCTTTTCTTTACTTGAATCATATATGTATTTAATATATTCTTCATATGTAATCTTTTTATAAATGTTTACAATAGATTCTATTGATTCCAATTGAGAAGGAATACATCCTATATAATTATTTTGTTGAATATTTATTGTATTATATTGTATTGTGTTATGTGTTATACTATTACTTAATTCATTGATTTTGTTCTCTAATACTGTTATTTTGTTTTCTAATATTTTATCTTTCTCATGTAATTCTTTACATTTCTTTTTATGTCTCGAGCAACTTGATGCATGTTTGAATTCTATATTACAATTATCACATTTATATGATGTTTGTGTTTCATTATTTGATACTGTATTATGTAGTCGTCTATTATGTATATACCAACTATTATATGTTTTATATATTTTATTGCATATTTTACAAGTTACCACCATTGTATTAAATAATAATGTAGATATATGTGTATTACATGATTTCTATTTAAATAATATAGTTTGTCATATATATTACATATAAAAGTGTTAAATATGTGAATTAGCTCATTTGGGCTAACAAAAGTTATCATTTATTTTTTACAAATTCTCTCCCAGAAATCGAAATCCTGGATACAAATCTTTTTTCATTTTCAATAATTCATTTTATGCAATTCATTAATTTCATTTCATATAGTTTTTACTCTCTATAGAAAGTCTTATTAATTAAAAGTAATCACTCCATTGTCTGTAGAAAACTGTATAGAATCATCTACTGTGTCCTTTTGGCTGCTCGCTGCGCTCGCCGCACTCTGTGCGGCATGGGGTTGCACAGCACCACTCGCAGCCCTGTGTTTCCCCAATACTGTCTCCCTGTGTCGCAGGTAGTGTCTGCCTGCATCGCGTTTCGCCTTCTCACGCATTTTTATCACTTTCGCAGCTTTCTTACAGTTTTCATTATATAATACATCACAATCCATCTCCATTTATTATATAGCCCATACTAGAAATCTCCATTGCAAATATGCCGGGTTTTGCGCCCCATTTCTATGCACCCCCAGGAAATTTGAAAGTCCAACCCTCTGGGTCGCAATCATCAAATAACCACTGTATATCGTTATCATCCATCATGAATAATAAGGATTTCCCTAAGGCATTCTCTTCCTTTCAAAAACGTCATCGACCATATTTTACTGCGTCTGATATCGTCAATACTGGCAAGTCTGATAGTAATTATACTCCTGTTCTTCCTCGTTCTAAAATGCCTGTTTATGGAGCTATTATTCGTTCCAGTGATGGTAAATATCTCCTTGTACAAGGTAGAAAGCATTCCAAATGGTCATTCCCTAAAGGACATGCTAAACGGTTTGAAACACCTCTTGACTGTGCTGGTAGAGAAATATTTGAAGAAACTGGTTGCAAATCACTTCCTAATCCTTGTGATGTTATTCAACTAAAAATGGCTACTTATTATCTATTCAATATACCATATACATTCAATATCACTGTTAAAGATATGAGAGAAGTTAAGGATAGTGGATGGTTTACTAAATCTGAAATCAGTTGTATGGAATTGAATGCTGATGCTCAAATATATTTTGGGGTTGAAAAGAATATTCCTTAATTATATAATATTACAAAAAGATATTATATATATCTTTTTAAATTTGATTTACAATTAATCATATTATATATTATATAATACAATATGAATAATATTACTGTTGTTAATAATCCTCCTGCTAACTATGTACCATATTCTCCTAGGAATATCAAACAACATAATAATATAGCATTCAAAGCTGCTATGGAAGTACTGTTTGCACATACTGCTGATGTCTTCTCCTGTATTGTAGATATTATTGCTGATAAATATGAATTGGATGCGAATCAAATAATTGAAACTGTTATTAATCATCCAAAATATACTTCACTGTCTGTACATCCTGTTATTAATAGTCTATCCTATTTTACTCCTGATGATGCTGTAAGCGCTGCTCCTGCTGCAAGCGCAGCAACTGCTCCAGAACCTGTTAAAAAAATCCTCAAAATCAAAAGAGTTGCTAAATAAACTCTATTAATATCAATAAAAATTTTATTATTTTTGTTTTCACTATTTTCTAATTGTATTTTTTATGCCTTATTAATGGTATCTTATTTACTCTACATCTACTTCAGGTTCCTTGGCCTTCTTATCAATCTTCTTTGTCTTGGAATCATAGAGTCCTACCCATTTACCCATCTCACCATCCTTATTGAGCCATAGCTCTCCTGCTGCAGAACGTAGGTATTCAGTACCATTAAACTCCCATGCAATCAGTTCACCATCTTCGATATGAGGTTCATCATCAGACTTCTTCTTGGACGCAGTTGAGGAAGTCTTCTTTGCTGGCTTCTCTTCTTCAGTCTTCTTAGACTTCTTTACTGGCTTCTCTTCATCATCTTTAGAAGTCTTCTTCGTCTTCTTTACTGGCTTCTCGTCTTCATCAGATGACGCCTCCTCGACTACTACTTCGGCCTTCTTAGACGTCTTCTTCTTCGAAGGAGGTAGAGGAGATTCGCCTGCATCACGTCGACGCGCGGCTTCTTGTAGTGCATGTTTATAGAGCACCTTCTCTCCCTCCTCTGCTTTACTCTTCATATCATCATGAACCGTCTTCACATAATCATTCCATGCTTTGGTTTGAGGAGGAGTCTCGCCCTTTGGGAAAGAACCCTTCTTTGCAGTCTTTGCACCCTTTAGCTTCTTTACCTTCTTCAAATCAATACGTAGTTCATGAGCAGTTTTAGAAATGTTATCTAGCGCCTCTAGAATATCTTCAATTGTACGAGCTTCACGTTCCTCCTTAGCTTTCTTAATAGATTTCTTAGTTTGCTCTACAGTTGCTTCAGAAGCAGTTGGTAGAGATTCTACAGATGCTACACTCTCATTATCAGAAACATCTTCTACAACCTTCTTTGATACAGTCTTAGTAGTGCGTGGCATCTTATATAGTCGATTTACTATAGGAAACTTATAATAACTTCAATGGCTTTGTAGTAGTGTATATAGTCAAAATATAGTGTCAAATTTTTTTGGGGCTATTTACCCTTATTATATCCTTATTATCAATTTTTACTATATATTAGTTTCACTATATCATAGTATGTAGTCATATGACAGCTTCACAGTATTGACAGCTTTTGGGATGACAGGAGACAGTAAAGACAGGGAAATAGTCATACAGCTTCACAGGAGACAGGAAAGACAGCTTTTGGGATGACAGGAAATTATTAGACAGTTTATTTTCATTTTCAGATTCTATCCAGGAGCCAGAAATCTGTTTGGCTCCACAAATCTTTTTATGAATTTTATTATCTCATTATTTTTTATAAATTGTTTTGACAGTATTTGGAGATAGTTATTTAGTAGTTAGAGGTAGTTGTAATAGTATATACAATGGTTTTCTAAATTTCGCTGTACTCAGTTACACTATATCCTAGCTTCAAGGCACGAAAGAGACCCAAAAGAGGCACTATAAACCCCCACACCCCATCAGAAAGTAGAGATTGTACTATGTTTTATGGGGAGCGAGCGAAGCGAGCCCGAAAATTTTGGAGGGGTCTCGAAACGCAGCGAAGCTGCGTAAAAAATTATTGCATTCTATTTTTCATTTTCAAAAGTTTCTCAGAATCCAAAAATTGGTTTGGCTCACAAAATCTTTTTTGTAAAAATGTATACAATTATTTTTCATCATTCCAAAAAATTGAAACATCCTCTCTCTATTTTTTAAAATACACAACCTCTATATATTCTATAGTACTCCAAGCATATACAATGTCTTCTTCTGGCCTTATTCATGTCGCTGATGAACAGTATGGTGTTCTTAGAAAGTCTGCACGACTCAATCCTACTTCTATCCCTGTACATCTACTCACACCACGTCTTATGAACTATATCATCATCAGTGAAACTCCTATTAAAAATAATATGAACTATAAAGTCATCTATGATTCCATTGAACCACTTACACTATTCCCTACATTCAGTAATTTGATTGCGAATGATTCTGATGCTCAAAATGATGTACTCAATGCTCTACAACAAATGCAAGATAATACATATGATAGTGATTATGATGACAGTACATATGTTGATAGTGATACTAGTGACAGTACATATGTTGATGATGTAGATGGAGATATTATCATGTCCTCTAGTGATTATGATAGTAGTAGTGATAGTGTATGGAATGATGCCATTAACTCAGTACCATCTGATGGTGGCGATAGTGGAGGCGATAGTAGTAGTGGCGATAGTAGTGGTGAAGATAGTAGTGGTGAAGATAGTAGTAGTGATTATGATTGGAATGATGCCATTAATTCACTACCATCTGATGATAGTGACTATGAAAATGATTCACTACTATTCAATAAAAATCTTCTGAAACAAACACTACTCAATCTACAACATCGTATGGATAGTATGACATATGGTACTTATCTAGCGGATATTGAATGGTCTGTTAGTATGGAGGATTTGAATACCATTGCTGCCTCTATCAGTACCAACTACTATTAAATTAATTGAAATCTCTATTACATAAACAATGAAAAATGATATAAACAATAGAAAAGTATTTAACACTTTTTAATGGGGTTATAAGGGTGCATGAAAAAAGCTTTTACACTTTTCCCATTTTTTATGTTGTTTTGGTTTTCCTAGTTTTCTATTGTTGTTTTCCTATTGTTGTGTTTTTGTTGTGTTTTTGTTATGTTTTGTGTTGTTTACTCTACCTGTACATCAGGCTCAGGAGCAGAAGTATCAATCTCATCCTCTACAGAGTTGTAAACACCAACCCACTTACCAAGCTTGTCGCCATCCACTAGCCACAGCTCATTCATGCTACTCTTGAAGTAGGTTGTGCCCTCATAGGTCCACTCTGTCAAGCCACCATCCTCAGTCTCCTCCTTTGGCTCCTCCTTGACCTCCTTCTTGGCCTTCTTCACAGGCTTCTCCTCCTCATCATCAGACTCTGCAGCCTTCTTCTTCTTCTTGGACGCAGTGGAGGGCTTCTCCTCATCATCAGACTCTGCAGCCTTCTTCTTCTTCTTTGGCTTCTCCTCCTCATCATCAGAGTCAGCCTTCTTGCTCTTCTTCTTGGGCTTCTCCTCCTCATCATCAGAGTCAGCCTTCTTGCTCTTCTTCTTCTTGGGCTTCTCATCCTCATCATCAGACTCTGCAGCCTTCTTGCTCTTCTTCTTCTTGGGCTTCTCATCCTCAGAGTCAGAATCATCGCCCTTAGCGTCCTTGCGGCGCTTTGATGCAATGCTAATGGCCTCCTTGCGGGTAATCTTCTTGCCCTTCTCCTCATACTCCTCCATCACAGCATCAACCTCCTTCTGCCAGGCCTTGAGCTGTGGAGGCATCTCCTTCTTCTCCTTCTTCTCACCCTTCTCCTTCTTTGAAGCCTTCTTGCCTACCTTGGCCTTGCGCAAGTCTACGCGCAGCTCATGGGCAAGCTTCTCCAGCTTCTCCAAATCATCCAGGATCTCATCCACATCACGGGCCTCACGGACTGTGCGGGTCTTCCTCTTCTTCTTCTTGTCCCCATCATCGTCAGAGTCACTCTCAGAGTCTGAGTCAGCCTTCTTAGAGGCCTTCTTCGAAGGCTTCTTCTTGGGCTTCTCATCCTCAGAGTCAGAGTCATCCTTCTTAGAGGCCTTCTTGACAGGCTTCTTCGCAGGCTTCTCATCCTCAGAGTCAGAGTCATCCTTCTTAGAGGCCTTCTTGACAGGCTTCTTCGCAGGCTTCTCATCCTCAGAGTCACTCTCTACATGCTTCTTTGCAGGCTTAACCTTCACTGGAGCATCCTCAACATCAGAGAGGAGCTCCTTGGCAGTCTTCTTGGAAATCTTGGAGGACATCTTGTGAATACTTGTAAAGGCTTTGAACGCTACTTAACCACTAAGGTAAGCTGTATGGGGGGAGTATTGGCGGTTGGCAGCCCTCCTACTTCAATTTTTTTTTTAGCTTGACATTTGCCCACCGCACCACTAAATCTCCATTATATCAATCTACATAAAAAATTGAAGTAGAGGACCCACTGTCTGGTATAGTCCCCCCCAGCCCTAGCAAAACCCTTGTGGTTAAAAGCGTTATACAAGCAATATGAGCTCTCAAAGAGAAGGTTTCAACTCACGTCCTCGACGTTCTGATAACGGTGATGACTTCACCTACAACTTCATTTGCAACCTGCAACTCGGTCTCAAGAACGGCCTTATGAAGCTATACAGTGGCACTCACGATGACAAGGATATCTGTGAATATGGTGGTAAGAACCTCACTGTCAGTGGAGTTTATTTGGATGATAGAACTCATGTTCTCATTGAAGAGGTCTCTAGTAGTCTCTACTTTGCCAATGGATGGAATCTCTATCTCATTCAGAAGCCATTCATCTTCAACATGAAGACTAAGAAGGTTGTCTCTGATAAAGAGTTAGCGGCACTTGGTGTCCCTAACACTCCTTCACGACGACCTAAGTCTGCTGGTGACGCTCCTGATTTGGTTCGAATGGCTGCTGCCTCACGTGCTGATGAAATTGAAGCCATTGTTCAACGCGGTGGTCTTCCACAGTATGTTGAATGGCTTTGGTCACAACAAGAACATATCAGAAACGTTGCCGCCGCTAAGAAAGCAGCTTCCGCCTATGTCACTCCACCTCCTTGGACTCCTGAAGCACTTGATGCATGGTTCAATGATGCTTCTGCCGCTAGAGCACATGCTGACACCATCTGTTGCAAAAATGGAGTCATACCAATCACTGTATAGAATCACACAAAACAACAATAGAAAATGTAGAAAACACACAAAACACAATAGAAATATAGAAAACCCCAAACAAACGGAGAAGACCAATGGTCTTTTTCACTGGGGGTTTGGAGGATATAATGAAAATCTCCATTGTGGTTATATAGAGATGTTGAAGTGAAAAAATTGAATGATAGTCCATTCTCTTTTTTCATGTCCCCCCTTCCCATTGTTTGCTTTAGAAGCATCATACAATGTCTGCATACATCGAGCCTAGCATCTGCATCCCACGCGTCTTCGCCAACATTGGTTGGAAGCGCATCAAGTCCACCATTGAAGAGGCTGGATGGGGTACTGTTGCACATGTTGATATGGTTATGAAGACCAGTCCTGATGGTCAGGAGTACAAGCGGGTGTTCGTTCACTTTAATGAGTGGAAGGATACTGATGTACAGGCTGATTTGATGGCTGACAAGGAAGTCACACTCACCTACAATGACCCGTGGTTCTGGAAGATTACCAAGTCACGAAGCGTAGCGACTGGCGCTGCTCCTAGTGTAGCTACTGGTAAGCCACGCAGTGCTCCTGGTAAGCCACGCAGCGTAGCGACTGATACTACTGTCGCTGCACTGGAACAGACTGTACGTATGCAGGCACAGCAACTACAACTGTTGACCAGTCTCATGCTACAGCAGAGTGGCATGGGTGCCATGGTTCCCATTCCTGCTACTCCAAGCGCAGTGGCTGTTCCAAGCGCAACTGCAACCAAGAAGCCATACAGGGCTGCACCTGCTCCTATGCTTGGTGATGGTAAGTATAAGGAGAAGAGGAATTACAGGACACCTGCAAAGCGTTTGGATTTCACTGATGCAAGCGCTGCTGCCACTGCAGAGACTGTTGCTACTCCTGTAGCGGCTCCTGTTGCACCCACTGCTCCTACTACACCCTCTGCTGCGCCCAAGAAGCTCCAGCTACGCAGGAAGTTGGAGGATGCTGATGATGCCGACGCCGAGTAAACACATACTACAATAGAAAATATAGAAATAGTTGCAAAAATAGAAAAATAGAAAAAAAGGGAAAACCGCAATGGTTTTTTCATAGAGGTGGGTAAAACAGGTGTTTTGACCACTCTCTATATAGGAATACACACTGAGCAAACACCTGTTTGCCCATGTGTATTTTTTCATTGCAACTGCATTGGGTTTTCTTTCATTACAAAAAATTGAATCATATTTTATTGTTGCTGTAATGGTCCCCCTGGTTGCCAAAGGCTTTCGCCTACAGCAACCGTATTTGCGTTTACAATGGCTACTGTACCTTTCGGTGGCAGATGCTTTGATGATTTGCGTCCTATCAAGAAGGCCAATTTCAATGCATTTCAAAAACGTAAGAGACAAAACAAAAAACATGTACGTGTGCCTGAACCTCCTGCACCTGTTCGGCATTATACATTGATGACTATTGAACAGTATGAACCCTATGCTGCACTTGGTCCTGAATTACAACTCTATGGACCTGCTCCTAAAAGTGTGACACTGTGTGGATGTGGTAGATACTGGATTGATGGCAAGTGTTTGTGTGCCAATAGTCATCTTCCATCATTTCAGTGGGCAAAGGAGAACCCTGAACTATATAAAAATAGACAAGATGAGGAGAAGAGATGGAAGAGAATTGATGATGAATGGTATAGACAACGTAAAGTCATCAGTGATAAATGGTACTCTATGGCACATCATATTATATGTGAGTTTGAACGTCTACAGGATAATGAGAGTCCTATTGAATGCCATTCATGTGAAAGTGCTGGTTATTCTTATTGCAAGTGTTGCTGTGACAATTGTAATAGTAAATGGTGTGGTGGTAGATGTATGGATGATGATGAAGACTGCTATTATGGTTATGATGGTTATGGTGGCTATGAAAGTGATATCTGTCATTGCAGATATAAGGGATGTGATGCAACGTGTGGCACACTTTCATGTGGTTGTATTGATGTCTGTCGTGGACGATGTGAACGTTACGATTATTTCTAAATAGGCGCGAGGGGTTAAATAAAAAAACATACATGAACAAAATAGAAAAAACGGGGAAATACATTGCGGTGGTGTGTGGTGTATTTTTTCATTGGCCGCTACAGCATATATCAACTATACAAAAAATTGAATGCAATTCTATGCTCTATAATATTGTGTAGATATTAGTTGATTAATAGCGTGTTATGGAGTCCATCAATCTTAATATCCTTTCTTACGAGGAGTATTCTGCTCTCTCTGAAGATGCTGCAATTGAATATGAAGAGTCCATCGTGCAGCCTATCTATGATACTCTCTATAGTGTCATCAAATCTGGACAGTCCACACATGAGGACCGTCTTCTGTTTCTAAAAGCCGCAGACCAATACATCCTTACATGGAATGAGGCAGAAGAGACATTCTTCTATCGTCGTCTCCATCAACTGCATGTACAGTATCCTGAGCTACATGAGCTCCTAGATAAATATTAAATATATAACACTACAACATTATAACATAAAAAATAATAAAAACATAATAGAAAATAAAAATATAATAACACATATTTTTATTGACTATACTTTGAAAAATTGAATATTATAAGCATATCCTTAGCAATTATACTTGCCATTGATACAATGCATTTCAATACGCATAAGAAGCTCATGTGGCCGCAGCGCATAGCTGCAAGGCGCGTGATTGAAGCATTCCATACTATACATTATGTTATGCTCATCGCTCAAATGCAATCTGGCAAGACAGGCACGTTCCATGGAATTGCTAACCATATGCTTGAATCTGGCACAGTTAAATGTGTATATCTTCTATGTGGTACAACTGACACTGAGCTTCGCAATCAAGCTATGGAGGATGCAATTGAATACAATCCTGATTACTACGATGATGATAATAAGGGTGCTTTTAGAGTGCTCTTTCGCCAGGATTTGAAGAAGGCCTCACTAAAGTTGAAGGATGCACTCATTATTATTGATGAAAGCCATATTGATTCTAATAAGGGTCAAGAGATGGATAAGTTCCTATGTGAGTGTGGAATTGTATTGGGAGGAACTACTGATAAACTGATTGAAAATAATACATACATACTATCTGTATCTGCTACTCCCTTTGCAGAGTTTAGTGATTATACCTATAGAGACCGCAAGAAGTCATTGGTGTTTATGGAGCCAGGACCAACATATCGTGGGGTTGAGTTTTACCTAGAAAATGGATTGATTAAACCCACATTTGATATTGAGTCACATCTTGACCGTTTCATTAATATTGTTGCAGCTAAAGGTGCGCGTTGGAACATTATTCGTGTTGCCGATTCAAAACAGGAGAAGAATTTCACTAGCATTATTAAAGCAGCAGCAGAATACAATGGACTACATATTAAAACATACTCATATAATTCCAATGCAACTACATTTGATTTGAAGAGATTAGCATCTGCCCCTAGACAATCATCCATTCTATTTATTCAGGGGCGTCTACGCTGTGGCAAGGTTGTTCCCAAAAAACATATTGGATTTGTATGGGAAAATTCAGCTGATGCGGATTCTGATACCATTCTACAGAGTCTTCTTGGACGTATGTGTGGTTATGATTATGATGCGGATATGCCTGTAGAAATCTTTATTAATAAACATATTTTGAAGCAGAAGTTTGTTCCAGAGATGAAGATGCCCATGAATGAGTTGGAGCGTTATGTACATTTTATGAAGAATAATGGCGAGTTTATGCCAAGGAAGGCGCGTAATGTTGTTGCAAAGTCTGTACGTGTATTGCCTGCTATGGCTGATAAGTTTGCAGCGAAGCCTATATGGTTTACTAGAGATGATTGGGAATCAGATATTGATTCTGGCTATTCCCAGTTTATTGAAAATATTGATATGATTCGTGATGAAGTTGAGAGGTTACGTAGTGATTATTCTGATGAACAGTTTGATGAAATAATGTATGAGTTGGATATGATTGAATCCTCTGTTGCACATATTCATCAAAGGTGGATTGGCTGCCATAGTCAGTTTGCATATTTTAAGAGTGTTGTTGAAGATGAGGTACCTAGTGAAATTGTACGTAGAAAAAATGGGACTGCTCCATCAATTGTAGTAGTACATACAGTTGATAATGGTGAAGAACATGACCCCAAGTATGATAAGTATTTGAACCGTGTATATATTGTATTTCAATTGAATAATCCATTGATTGATGGACAGATTCCTCTGAGGTCACGTGTTGCACGTACAAATGGGAAGGAGATGTTTAGTCAGTACTTGGATGAAACTTGCGATGCAACTGCTATTATGGGTATGGGGATGTCACAGGATGCATGCAAATATTCTCTTGTATTCAAGACTCAGTTGCGCTATCTAATTAATAAATGGGTAGAATACAAAGAGGGAAGGAGCTTTGGAGTGAAAGTAAGCAGTACTGTGTCTGGATTGGGCGACCGCTTCATTATGCAGTTTGGGGAAAAGAAACTGCGGCATATTATAAAACGTATTGAGTGCGAATATGGCATTCATATTGAGATGACATCATCGTCACATGCAGCAGGTACACTTGTTAGTAAAATTCATTGGACCTATTAATTTTATAGTGCTGCTCCTATATTAATTTTTAATGACTTTCTTTGAATATTTTATTAAATTATCCTCTGTTTCACTGCATTGTTTCTTGTCAATATCAACTCCAATGCCAGCTGTGAATCCCATTTGCATTGCAATTATAAGAGTTGTTCCACGACCTACAAATGGGTCGGCAATTGTGTTGAAACCCTTATTTTGTAAGTATTCCAATGAACGTGATACTGTTTCAATACCTGCACCGTTTGCATAGAGTGTTTTGCCGCGATTATATACATCGGGTGTAGGTGCACCAGGAGTTCCATTGCGGCTGTAGCATAATACATGACTATATGTTGGTTTATAGAGGTCTTTGGAATCTACATTTTTAATAAGAGCAATCTTGTGGAATAATAAGCGTTTATTTTGTTTCATTGCTTCATCAGTAATATAGTATGATTTGTCAATAATACCGTTTGATTTGCGGTCTGTCTGTATGAATATTACATATCCATCATCGGTTAAAGCTGCAAGTGTAGCTGCGGCTGCACGACGAAAAAACTGTATATAGTGTTTTTCATCCATATTGACTTCACTCATTTCTGGGAGACTTGTAATGATTGCTGGAATTTTGCCTTTGTTCTTTTGACACCATTTAATTCCATCTGCACAAATAATTGTGTAATCATCCATTTGTTTTACAACAATATAATAATTATTTTTGCAAATGAATATTTATATCCCGTCTATAAACCTGGGCAAATACCTGTTTGTCCAGGTTTATACAAATAGGTAGATATGGAGTTCCCATCTCTACCTGTCTATATCTAACAAAATCCATTCTATTTTATCCATGTGTATAAGGATATAAAAAATTCATTTATAGTAAAGAGAGATAATGAGTAGACGATTAACATTTGGTATAAAAAATAGTAATACAAAATTATTGGAATCTGTTAATTACTTAAAAAGTCGCGAAAAGTTAGATGAACTTATTCAAAAAGAACCGTCTATACTTACAATTGAAACAAAAAACAACTCTACAATAATTGATTATGTATTAGGGAATACTGTATTTACTGCAGATGATATTACATATTTATTAAATGAAGGCGCTACAATTAAAAGTCCTGATATTTTATTTAAGCTTAGTTATCAAAGAGAACATACACTGAAAGAATTAGAACGTATCAAAGGTATTGTTCATTTATTATTAGAAAGGGGTGCTAATCCAAATGAAATGAGCAATGAGATCACATTTCTACATAAATTATTATATGCATATTTTGGTCATACTATATACGATAGAGATTATTTACAAAAAATGGATATATATGTTAATATTATTGTTGATGTTTTAAAACATGGAGGTGATTTATCTATTAAAGGAAAGCAAAAAGATGATACATATATCTATTCAAAAAAGAAGGGTGTTAATATATATGAGTTATTGCTTTCAACCTCAATCTATAAAGAAATTGTTAATAAAATAATTACAAATAGTGATGCGGATGAATATTTAAATATTATGATTAAACAATATCCTGAATTTATTAATAGGCTATTTGAATATTTATGTGAAATAATTATTAATAATATATATAGAAAACAGCGAGTTAATACAGAAGAAGTATTTAATGAATCTACTGATAAATATATTAATTATATTAATATATTATTTACAAATGGTAGTAATAATATTGTAATAGATTCAGTAATAAATAATAAGTTTTTGAATATGAATGGAGATACTATTAAAGAATTGTTAAATAAATTAAATATTAGTATTGTTGTAGGTGAAGAAGAGCAGGATAATAATAGAGTTATTCAATTTACAAAAGAGGATATTTCAAATATTATTACAACATATAATGGTGGATTACTAAATATATTATTAGATTATGTTAATATAAATGATTATAAAAATGACATTATAGCTGCTTATAAAAATCCTGAACATAATAGATTTAATATATTAATAGAAAATGCTAATATAACTTTTGGTATAGAACCAAGTAATAGAGTATTTGATGTAAATGCATATGAAGATGATGGCTTTGATTTAATAACACATGCAATAGCTAAAGGAGATGCATTATTTATTGAAAAATTAATTAATGTTGGTGTTGATTTAAGAGATGGCTGGGTTCTTATTGATATTTTTAGAATGTTACAAGATGATTATGATAGTATAATGTCTATAATAACGAATACAAATGCATTAGATAGAATTGATATTAATTATAAAAAAGAAAGTTCTACATTATTATCTATAATATTACGTTCAATTAATATTAATACATTTGAATTACAATATAATAATATATATGATATTATTAAAATATTATTAGATAAAGGCATTGATGTTAATATATTATGTTATTATAATGATGAATTTTCTTATTCATTACCATATAATTATCTATTACAATTGTATTATAAAATGAGTTATAATTCATCAACTAAAGATAATATACATACATATGGTACATATATATTAAATATATTTGAATTATTATTAGATAATATACAGGATGATAATAATATAGATATTATATTATCTGATATGATTAATCAATATATTAAATATTCAGATCATCTTAAGTTAAAACAAAATGAACATAATGACATTTTACAACAAATGGAACATTCAAATAATCAAGATGACATTTATAATCTTGAAGAACAATTATATGACATTAATGATATTATTGAAAGTGATAACATAATGTTAGAATACATATTACAAATTATAGATATGTTACATATAAATGGTGCAAAATATGATAATAAAGACGAATTGCCAGAAGAATTAATAAAAATACTAGATGATACAAATCTAGGGGATATTTCTGAACAGATTTCTAATAATGCAATACCAAATCATAATGTTGTAATGAATAATGCTGGAATTAATAATGCTGGAATTAATAATGGTGCAATTAATAATGGTGCAATTAATAATGGTGCAATTAATAATGGTGCAATTAATAATGGTGCAATTAATAATGG
>JACCDW011063683.1_pt1 | contig 15455 bp, 11 predicted proteins | sample 7449781 | NCBI WGS metagenome assembly JACCDW01 (sample SAMN15323449, study PRJNA562643) | freshwater metagenome | isolation source: river surface water | place: USA:Blue River Watershed | collected 2017-08-18
ATGTATCATTTCATTCATCAATTTTTCGGTTTTTCAATTCTTCAATTTGTCCATTTCATTGATCATTCGCTATGTATCATTTCATTCATCAATTTTTCGGTTTTTCAATTCTTCAATTTGTCCATTTCATTGATCATTTTAAACTTTCCAATTTCTCCACACATTCTTCAATACTACCACAAATAATATCCGCTTCCGGAATATCTGAGTATTTTCCCACAAGAATGGTTATTGTTCCCGCATGTTTTCCTGCTTGCGCATCTGAAATGCTATCGCCAATCATATAGGATCTAGAGAGATCGATATCGAGTTTTTTTGCGGCATCAAAGAGCATGCCTGGTGCGGGTTTTCGACGAAGAGAATTGGTATTGGCCAAATCACTACAGAATTCAATTGCATCAGGCGCATAGCCATGCTCGGCAAGAAGGGAACACATATATGCATGTACATCAGCAAGATCTTGCTCAGTCATGAGTCCTTTACCAATGCCTTGCTGATTGGTGACAATCACAGTGAGATATCCATGCTTTTTTGCCCAAGCAAAAAATCCAAGTGATTCGGGAATAAGCTTGAATTCAGAAGGTGATTTCACATAATCATTCGGGATGCGCTCATTAATGATGCCATCACGATCGAGAAAAAGTGCTTTGTTCATGATTGCTTCTCATATTGTGACCATATATCCTGCATGATTGCATCGAGTTGTGCAAAAATTACAGACCAAGAGAAATTCTCTTCAATCAATCTTCGACCTTCCTGTGACATGACAATGCGCTTGGCATCATCTTGCATCAACTGTATGGCATAATCAGACATTTCATCCTCATTCTTTGCGATGAATGCATGCTTGCCATGTATAATCGGAATGCCTTGACTTCCAGATTCAGTAGTAATCAATGCACAACCCATTGCAAGTGCCTGAAGTGCTTTATTCTGAATGCCCGATGCACCTTTATGTGGATGCAAAAAGATGGCAGATTGATAATAGACATCCTCAATGACTTCAACATCTGCCTTGATATGAATGCCATTTCCTTCTAAGTCGCGAATAGCTGAACCCGGCTCAGAACCCGCGATAGTCAATATTGCTTTTGGGACTTTGCTTCGAATGTTTGGGAAAATACTCTTCGCGATATTCATCGCCATCATAGTATTGGCCAGTACATGTAAAAGACCAACAAAGAGCAATCCTGATCGAGTTTTCAATTGTTCTTCGCTCGATGCAGGCATTGATTCAAGATCTATTCCATTTGTGAGCAAAGCATAGCGCGCATGCGGCATTGTAGAGCGCATTGCCTCGATATCGGTATGCGTGACACATGTAACGCAATCAAATCTCTTTAGCATATTCGGCTCATAGGATTTGAGTTTCATCACTTCCCATGAACGAATCATTTTTTGCAGAATATTCGAAGTGGAAGAAGCTGAACGCGATTGATAGAGTACTCTGCAATCTTCTGCGATGAGAAGTTTTGGAATCTGAACATCTTTTACATATTCAGCTGTTCGCATGAAGAATGAAATGAGCAAGTCATAGTGGTTACTTGCTAGTTCATTCTGGACAATTGCATGAAATGCAGGATCATCATAAAATGCAATTTCAAGCGGTTGATCTGTCCACAATGTTTTGATAGAACGAAGTCCATTCTTGAGCGGCGTCACCGTCACTGTATGCACTGTGATTCCAAGATCAAGCAATGGTTTGAGTCTTTCGGGTGTTGGTGGTTCGCCATGAATGCAAGAAATGAGTGTCACATTATGATGCTTCGACAAATGTCTTAACAAATGAAAAGATTTAATGCGATCGCCACCAATGAGCGGATAGGGAAAACGCGCCGTGAGAAAGAGGATATTCTTTTTTGATGATTGATTGCTCATACTTCCGCATCTCCTTCGGGCAAAAGGGCAAAACGACCGGCAATGGGTTCATGCACGGAATCTAAAAAACGCGAAGGAGAGCCAAGTACCATGCCACTTTCTCTGTCGAATATGTCGATCGGATACAGCAAATACAAATGTTCCTTTGCACGCGTGATTGCTACATACATCAGGCGTCGTTCTTCTTCAATATGATCTTCATCTATGAGTGCTTTATTCGGAGGGAATTTACCATCCAATACCCATGGAATGAAGACAGTATTCCACTCAAGACCTTTCGCAGAATGAATCGTTGAAATCGTGAAATATTCATCTTCATTGTATTCTTCTCCAGCTTCAGCAGATTCCGTTGGTGGCTCAAGTGCCATTTCTGAAAGCATAGTTGCAATATCAGAATAGCGTTCGGCGATAGCTGAAAATGTTTCGATGTCTTTCCAACGCTTAGCACTATCATCATGTTTTTTGCGGAGAATCGGACGATAAAATTCACCAACCAAGAATATCTTTTCATTGATGCTGAGCGTAGGATCTTGCATCTTTCTCAAGAGTGCGAGAAGTCGCAAGATTTCATCTTTTCCGCGTTTGATTTCTTGCCAACCTTTATCATCCATAAGATTCAAATTGCCTGATGAAATGTCATCTGTAATGATGGAGGCCGTGCCTGGTCCAACGCCTTCGAGTAGCAATAATAATCGATGCCAAGCAAGAATATCGGTCGGATTATTAGCAATGCGAAAGAATGCGAGCATGTCCTTCACATGCGCAGTTTCAATGAATTTGAATCCGCCGAATTTTCGAAAAGGTATTTGTGCTTTTGCGAGTTCGATTTCAAGATCGAATGACATATATCCTGATCTGACTAGGGCCGCCATTGCATTGAGCGGAATTCCTTCTTCGCGAAGTTCTAAGATTTGTTGAACAATGAAAGCTGATTGCTCTTGTTCATTTCGTGTTGAAATGATCATCGGTTTTTCTTCGGAAAGAAGCGAGCTGAACAGTTCTTTTTTATAGCCGAATGATGCTGCTTGCAAGACATGATTTGCGCAATCGAGAATTGACTGCACCGAGCGATAATTTTGTTCTATGGCATAGAGCGCACAATCTTTGAAAAGGGAAGGGAATTCCAGAATATTTGCATGATTAGCGCCGCGAAAACTATAAATGCTTTGTGCATCATCGCCAACTGCCATCACATTTGCCTTTGACCCTGCAAGGGCTTTCACGATGCGATGCTGTAAACTATTGGTGTCTTGATATTCATCAATCATGATGAATTGATGATCCTTTTGCAGCTGTGAAGCGATATGTGGTTTACTTTCTAGAAGCATCAACAAATAGACAAGCAAATCATCATAATCCATTAAATGATGCTGCCTTTTATAATTCACATATTGAATGAACAATTGAGAGATTTCATCGATTTCTTGAATGAATTGAGGGTATTGTTCATGAATGATTGCATCGACTGTCTTGCACATATTGACAGACAATCCATAGATCGTCGCAAGGGTATGCTTTTGCGGAAATCTTCTTTTGGTTTTTTGCGCTGTTCTGCGATTGCGAATAAGATTCATCGCATCTTCCACATCGGATTGGTCAATCACAGAAAATGTTTGATTAAATCCAAGTTCTCCGGCAAAGCGGCGCAGAATCCGATGAGCAAATGAGTGAAATGTTCCGCCATTTACTTTATCACATCTTCCTCCAAGCATAGTGGATGCCCTGCGAAGCATTTCTGATGCAGATTTTCGGGTGAAGGTGAGAAGAAGAATGCGTTCGGGAGGAATGCCTGATTCTACAAGGCGAGCAAGACGATAGACTAAAACTCGGGTTTTCCCTGTGCCTGCGCCTGCAAGCACGAGTGCCGGACCATAGAGATGGCAAACCGCTGAGAGTTGCGCAGGATTTAACTCTTGTTCATACGGAATAGTATAGCGTGCCTCTGCAGTCTTTCCCGATTGTTCAATCGAACTTGGTGAAGTGGAAGAGCTGCGAAGGACGAGTTTTTTCATTGATTGTAATTTGCTTAGCGGATAAATCAGAATTGATCTTCTTGTGTTTCTTCATCATCGAAGAGATGATCATCATCAAGATCATCTTCATCGAATGCGAGTTCATCATCGAATTCATCATCAGAGTTCCAACCACCAGTTACAAGGTCAGATTCTAAGAATTCTTCGAGTTGTTGAAAAACAGGTTCTTGAGATAAAAGTGAAATCAATTTTTGTGCATGAGCATCTGCATCAGATGAAGAACAATTCCAGATTTCTTCTTTCATATAAGCAGGAGTTTTTTTTGCATCAGAGATCATCCCAAGGATGGCAGATTGATTTGTAACTGTTGTTGTGACTTCCGTATCTGCATTGGTTGCTCGCACTTCAAAAGTCGCAGGTTGATCACCTGTTGTCCAAATGATATCGATATAAAAAAGGTCCCCTTCAAAACTTTTAAGATGCTGTTTATTCTTCATGATGCTTCAATCGAAAAGAGTACAGAATGAATTGATATTACTGGAGGCAAAGATAAGAAAATGACAAGAAAGCTCAATCTTGGAGAAGTTTGTTTCTTAATGCTTGATATTCAGGTTCATTCTTGATTTCAAGAGCTTTCTCAATATATTCTATGGCTTTTTCTTGATCCGATAATGATTGATAGATTTTGCTTAGATGGAAGTGAAGAATTCCGCTTCTATCTGCATCTTGGTTTAATGCTTTTTGTAGAATTTCTAGGGCTGATTGTGTATTACCTAATTTGAATTGCAACCATGCATAGGTATCAAGATATGATTGATTATCGGGATATTGAGAAATAGCTAATAATGACATTCGTAAAGCCTCTTGAAGATTCTCATCTCTTTCTGATAAGGCATATGCATAGTTATTATTATACATGGCATTCATACTATCTAGTTTTAGCGCTTGATTAAAACAAGAGTCTGAAGCTTGAAATGATTTTTCACTTCCTAATATTCCACCTAGTTCAGCCCATGCGTCTCCTTCTTTAGGATTTCTACGAAGTGATTCTTGAATATATGATTTAGCATCGGAGAGTTGATTTTGCTCTCTTGCATGTATTCCTAAAAGAAAATGGAATCTTGATTCTAGTGGATATTTATGGGCATATCTTTTGCAATGAGAGACAAATAATGAGTATTGTTCCATATTCATTAATTCATAAGCAAGGCCGATAGATTGCTTTAAATGACTTGTATCTGCTATATTCAAGGCCTTCATATGTAATGACTCTTTGTTTTCATTTTGAGAGAATTCTGCCATCAATGCGAGCGAAATCAGCATGCTCCATGAATGAGTTTGATAGTCTTTCACATTATTGAGATGTTTATTGATTATTCTATTGACATTCTGCGAATCCTTCCGTATCAGAATATTCATAAGTAATGCCTGATAATATTCTTCTACTTCTTGATCTACTGCAGTTGGTAAAAATTCTTCAATAACAGTGAGCACCTCTTCGCTTCGACCATATAATTGCAAACCTTCAATGAGCAGTGAGCGTGCTTTAGAATTATCTGGGTGCATTGCATAATGTTCTTTCATCAATGTTATGAATTCTTGTTCTTTGCCATTTCGAACGAGAAGCATGCCAAATCGATTCACAATATCAGTTTCATACCCTGTAGTATTTATGAGTTTTCTGAAATGCTTTTCTGATTCATCAGGAAATAAGAATTCAGTTAAAGCTGCCAATGCATAGGTGTATTTGATATCGGACTTCAAGCTATCCAAATCACTATATGCTATTAATGCTTTATCATATTGCTGATGATCAATATATAATTCAGCCAGTGCTTCTCTTGCAATAATCAGTTTTGGATCTAGAGCAATTGCTTTTTGCATATGTTCAATAGCAAGGTCTGTCTTGAGTAATTTATCATAAGACATCCCCATTGAATAAAAGATCATTGCAGAGGTATCAAGATGAAGAATACGCTTATAGATTTTGAGCGCTTCTTCATGTTGATTACTCAATTGTAAGTCAGAGGCTTGAAGATAATACTCTAATACTAAAGCCGACATTCTGCTGGAATCAGCTTTGGAAAGAGGGGATGGTTTTACTCTAAAAATAGAAGGAAGTGGTTTTACAATCCGCTTATTTACTGTATTGATATTCGTTTCAGGAAGAGGCGTTGTACATCCCCAGAATAGCATGATTCCCAAACAGATCATGCAAAAGTTCTGTAGCGATTTACCTGAGTATATGTTCATCTTCATGTGATGAATTTGCATAAAAAAACCCCACTTGTAACCAAGCGGGGTAAAAGATATACGTTTTCGATTACTTGGAAGCAAGATCTTTCATCATTGCCGCATAACCCTTTTTGTCGAGGGTGCGCAATGCACGAGCTGTTGCTTTCACAGTGATGAAACGACCTTCTTCTGGAATCCAGATGCGCTTCTTCTGAAGATTTGGAAGGAAGCGTCTGCGTGTGCGATTATTAGCATGAGAAACATTATTCCCATAACGGACGGTCGTACCGGTTAATTCACAAACCTTTGACATTGTCTTTACCTTAAATATAGAGGTGTTTTCAATTACTTTTTTAGACTGCAAATATAGGGTATTATCACAATACTGACAAACTCTTTTACCCGTATTTATATCGACTTATGGCGTTTTTTTCGCTTCAATAGCCCCAAAAAGTTGCTGAGCTATCCCTGAATGGACCATTTTTATAGTTCTCATAGGCATTCCTGCAGACTTATGCGCAGAAATGAGAATGACATAAACTAGTCCATGATGGACCCAAAAAATCCAATTGATCCAATAATATGTGGAAAATGAAAAAGCCACATGAGCTATCATGACATATGGAGCAATGGCTGTCATGGTAAGCATATCGGGTGATAATATTGCGCGAAATTCTTCATTTCTAGAAGCATGAAAAACGCGCTTAAATAGAAAAGCGAAAACTGAAATATATGCTGCAAAACCAAGAGTACCTCTTTCAGCGAGCAAGCCAGAATGTAATGAATCAGAAAATGAAATAGGATTCAATTTGGAATAATATTCATAGCAACCTGCGCCGATCCCAGTGATTGGATATTCAGCCCAAATGGAAAATCCTTGAAAAATAGTGGAAAGTCTTCCAAAAAATGATTCGCCAACAATCGAAGTGCCACGGCCACCGCCGGTTGAAAGAACATCGACAATACCACCGACTCTCTTGGTGAAAAGATCAAATACACTGATGCTAACATATTGACTTACAATTGCATCTGTGATCAAAATGAGAATAAATCCGCCGGCAATAGAGGTGAGTAATGCCACTTTCTTATTGGATTTTTCGAATATCATTGCCCAAATTGTTATGAGCGAGAGAGAAAACAGTGCAGTGAGTGAAAATGTGAGAAACATGCCGATGATTGCGGGAATGACAATGCATGCACGCAGGAGTTTTGATTCCAAAAAAGGTTTTGTATTTCGCAGAAAGGGAATGAGTAGGAATGTCAAGACAAGTGTATTGAACTGCGCATAAAATGAAGGTTCACTGAATATCGAAGTTGCTCGATAGAAATTCTCAAAGCGTAGACTGAGTTGCGTCATATTGTCCATCGAATGATAATTTCGAATACTGATGGACACATTATTAATTGGAATCCACGCAAGTGGTAAATCAAATGCTCGGGCAAAAATTTGATAGATGCCAAAGATATTTATTCCAATGCTTATCACTAGCATGAATCTAATTGCAGACCGGAATGCATCGGCAGAATATATTCCAGATGCAAATGTGATAATGAGAAGCCATTTAGAAAGGAAATTCGTGCTTGTTTTCACCCATTGAATTTGCATGTCAGCATTATTCGAAATGAGTGGCATAAAAACAGATGCATACTCTGCAAATAGTATCGCGAAGAGTCCTGTCAATGCCCAACCAGGCAATGTTTCTGATTGTTCTCCTTTCCAAATGAATCTATAGAGAGCAAAAAAAATCACAAGCCATGAACTCACATCCGCAGGAGTGATTCCATAGGTGCTCACATTGAAGAATTGATAGATATTAATCCAACAAGCAACAAAAACAAGTGATATGATGAGTGACTGTGCTTTCATGAATGATGAGCTAATGCTTCCTTGAGCGAAATCATATCATGCACAGGCAATGCACAAGCATAATCCTTGCATAAGAAAATGGAAAGTTCGGACTCAGTTTTCTGTCCGCTCAGCATTGGAGAAATACTATTGAGATCATTCTGAGTTTCATTATATGCAATGATAGCATGTGGTAAATATGTACTCAATATCATTTCTGAACATGCATTTCGTTCAGGCGAATTTCCTGTGCCGGCTATTACAATTTCAGAGCGTGGTCCTGTCAGAAATGACAAAGTCTTGAGCATCGCTGAAAATCCATTAGGATAGGCTTGAATATTTTTACCATTGGCATGAATGATATCATATGCAGTTGCAAAATATTCTTGCTTGCCTGTTAATGCACCAAGTTTGGCGAAGACCATTGAAGCAATCGAGGCTCCCGATGGTATCGCTCCATCATAAGCAGAAGCATATTGATGAAAATCTAACTCTTGAATCTGAGATACCTTAATTCTGCCCTCATCATCCATAAATTGTTGTTTGAAGATTGAGGCATATTTGATGCAATCATGCATGAACTCATCTTTGCCGGTTGCGGTATACAATTCATATGCTGCATGCATCAAATAGGCATAATCATCCGCCATTGCTTTGATTGATGCTTGTCCATTGCGATATCTATGCAATACACCAGATGCATCATTCATTGTATTTTGTATAAATGCATAAGCATTTTCTGCTGATGAAATCCAATCAGGTCTATTGAGAGATCTGCCAGCATAACACATTGCATGAATCATCAGACCATTCCAATCCGTGAGGATTTTATCATCGAGTAAAGGTGGTATGCGCTTTTCTCGATAATTCAAACATTTCTTTTGTATGCTAGAATATATGTTGGGATTGGATTTTGCCTGAGTATCATCGAGGAAAAGACTCATGATATTCTTGCCGGTGCGATGTCCACCTGATTCATCCAGATAATTTCCTTCTTTCGAGATGTGAAAGCATGTCTTAGCGAATGCAAATTCTTGTTCATCCAGAATCTCGGACAATTCTTGTTCGGTAAAGAGATAATATGTCCCTTCTTCGCCTTCACTATCGGCATCTTCGGCGCAATACCAAGCGCCTTCTGGGGATAGCAATCGAGACTGAATATACTCAACAATCTCCTCGGCATAGCGAACAAAGCAAATATCATTTGAATACAAATATGCCTCAGTCATGGCTGAAAGAATCATTGCCTGATCATACAGCATTTTTTCAAAATGTGGTACAAGCCATTCGCGATCCGTGCTATATCGATGATATCCATGTCCGATTTGATCATGCAAACCTCCTTTTGCCATGCTTTGTAGAGTATGCATTGCAATATCTGCAAGTTCGGATCTACCAGTTAGTTTTGCTCGATGCAAGAGATAGATTAAATGATGCGGACTTGGGAATTTAGGCCTGCTTCCGAATCCACCATATTCTTTGTCATATCGATCAATGAAAGATGCATCTGCTTTTTCAAAAACTCCATCAGAAAGTAATTCAGATTGAGATTTTGCATTATGCGATTTCAGCTGTGCAACAATCTCTTGGCCCGAGCTAATGATGGCATCCCGTTCATGCTGCCATCCTTCATTAATTCGAATGAGAATATCTTTAAATCCGATGCGTTGAGGAATCGAATTCTTAGGAAAATAGGTACCAGCAAAAAAGGGAAGTTTATCTGGCGTCATGAAAATTGAAAGTGGCCAACCTCCATGCCCAGTCATTGCTTGACACATTTCCATCAATGCTGCATCAATGTCGGGTCTTTCCTCGCGATCAACTTTTACTGCGATGAAATGTTCATTTAGCAAATCTGCGATTTCTTGATCTTCAAATGATTCATGTTCCATAACATGGCACCAATGACATGTAGCATATCCGATGCTTACAAACAGTGGTTTATTCTGCTCTATGGCAAGGGCAAGTGTTTCATCATTCCATGCTCGCCAATGAACAGGATTATAGGCATGTTGCAATAAATAAGGCGAAAGCTCATGAATGAGAGCATTCGCCTTTTGATTGTTTGAATTCAGAGATTGATTATCCGCCATAGCGCATTTTGATATTAGGAATCAAATATTCTTTGAATGTTTTTTCTGCATCATAATCAGGCGACCAATTCCAATCATTGCGAGCTTTAGAATCATCAACCACGCCTGGCCAAGAATCAATGATTTCTTGTCTTTTCTCATGTGGTTTAAAATCAATAGTAGCATTTGGAAATTCTGCTTGCACCATTGTTTTGATTTCTTCAGCTGTTGGTGAGAATGAAGTCACATTATAGACTCTCGTGCTTAAGTTCTCAAGTGGGGCTGAAGCAAGTTGTAATAATGATTTCACGGCATCAGGCATGGCCATGAATGGAATTTGGGCATCAGGTCTAACAAAGCAATCATAATGCTTACCCTGAGCAGCATTATGTATCATTTCAGGAGCATAATCACTTGTTCCGCCAGTTGGAACAGTAAATGCAGAGATCAAGCCTGGAAATCTGAGTGCACGGAAATCTACAAAACCGGATTCTTTTTCAGGTGATAATCTGCGATAGCAATCAGAATAATATCTGCCGAGATGTTCATTGTATAATTTATTGATACCATACATTGTGATTGGTGCAGCAAAATCATCTTCTTTTGCTGGTCCGGACATACGCTTAGTTGCAAGATCTGAAACGCCGAATGCAGCGATAGTACTTGGGAAAAGCACTTTGACAGCTGAATTTGTTCTCTTTCCGATGCGATAAGCCAATTGTAGTACATTCATTGTACCATCCACATTTACATGATGTGCTCGCTCTGGATTTTTCTCGCCGCTTGTAGAAAGAATTGCCGCAAGATGAAAAATATCATTCACATCATGTTTTTCTATATCACGAATCACTTCATCATCACAGATGTCTCCAATAATGACCTCTTCGCATAATGCTGTATGTGCATCGCTCAGAGGAGATAAATCAACAGCAATGATGCTGGCTTGTTCTTTTGAAAGTGTTTCGAGCAATAAATGGCCAATCTCTCCATTAGCTCCGGTGATGACGACTGTTCTTTTGGACATATGACAATGTTGCAAAGTTGAAAATTGTTGTGTTTCGAATGGACAAAACTACAAAATCATGGGAGATTTTGTGGATATTCAGCGCTTAAGCTCTTGAATTGGTATTTTTGTAATTATTCAACTGGAGTATTCATGAGATCATATCTCACCCCGGAAGGTCAAAACAAAGCGGATGCCCATGCCATAGAGCATATTGGAGTATCCGGTGCTTTACTCATGGAAAATGCGGGAAGTGGTTCGGCACATTGCATTGCCATGTGGATAGATGCCTCTCCAATTAGGTCAGAAAGATCACGGATACTTATCCTGTGCGGATCCGGAAATAATGGCGGTGATGGATTTGCGATAGCTAGGCATCTTCATTGTATGAATAGATTCGATGTGAATATTTATCATATCGGAAGAATGGATAGGATGTCATCGGAGACTTCAGCAAATTATGCAGCAGCTAAAGCTCTCGAAATTCCAATAAAGCATATTGAAGAAGAGGAAATACACACCCTTTCATTTGATTATGAATGCATTATTGATGCCATGCTTGGAACAGGAGCAAATGCTTCAATATATGGTATGCCACTCGAGATATTACAGAGAATGCATGAGGTCAATGTGTTTGAAACATCGCTTTGTATAGCAATTGATATTCCAAGTGGCATAGATGCAGAAAGTGGTGAGGCGCATGAATTTGCATTCAAAGCACATGGAACTTGTACGATGTTTAGCGAAAAAGTGGGAATGCAATTATATCCTGCAAAAAGATATTGTGGCGATGTAGAAATTATCATGCTTGGAGTTCCAGAAAGTATTGCTCGAAATCATGCAACCACATTCACATTCGAAGAAGAAGACATACGAAATATCATAGGTATTCGAGATCCACAATCACATAAATACAATTATGGCAGAGTATTGATTATCGCTGGTTCAAGGGATATGTCTGGTGCTCCAGCCTTATGCGCATTATCAGCATTTCGTTTGGGTGTGGGACTTGTAGAAATTATGACTCCTAGCATGCATCCAGCATTGCCACCAGAAGCATTGCTGACTATGATTCCAATGGATGATGATGGCGGCATGAATATTGAATCAGTAATTCTGAAAGTAAAAGAATCACTGGCAAAAACCAATGCTATTGTCTGTGGTCCTGGACTTGGTTTACGCGCCGGTCAGCAAATCTTGGAAGCATTATTGAAGATGAATCTCTCCATACCAGTGATTCTTGATGCAGATGCAATTCCAAATAACACATTGCGATTACCATCCAAGTGGGTTATAACACCACATGCCGGTGAATGTTCTCGAATGACCGGTATTACACGATCAGAAATAGAGCAGTTTCCCCTTAAAAATGTGAAGCATTTTGCCCAAGAAATGGATTGCATTATACATTTGAAAAGTGTACCAGCTTGCACATCCAATGGATCGATAACCTATGTAGCAAAAACTGGTAATCCAGGCATGTCAACTGCCGGTGCAGGAGATATTTTGAGTGGAATGATTGGAGCATTATTGGCTAGAGGAATTTCTTCACTTGAAGCTACTGCATTGGCAGCAATGATTCATGGCGAAGCAGGTGATTTTGCTGCAACTGTTTTTGGTGAGGAATCGATGTCTGCAAGCGATATTATTGCTTCGATACCACATGTGATGGACCGTACATTGATGGATACCTGGGAAGAGCAAGAATGAATATGCTGATTGATATAGCTCTTTCGCCCATGGAAGCTACTTTGAATGACATTGTCTTTCAAACAGCCATAGAACAAGCTGGATTGGAAGCGGATTCTGTGACATCATGGGCAATCAAAAAAAGATCCATTGATGCTAGATCAAAGCATCCAAAAGTCATGCTGACGGTTGAAGTCTATGTGAATGAAGAAGCTCCAAAAGTTCCTTTGATATCTGAGGGTTTTCGTGATGTATCCAAAGGGAAGCAAGTAATCATTGTTGGCGCAGGGCCTGCCGGATATTTTGCTGGACTCGAATGTCTCCTACATGGAATAAAACCCATAATTATAGAGAGGGGTAAAGATGCTCGTGCCAGAAGAAGAGATCTTCGAGCGATTCAGCAATTTGGTATAGTGAATCCTGATTCAAATTATTGTTTTGGCGAAGGCGGCGCGGGCACATATTCAGATGGCAAGTTATGGACGAATTCCAAGAAGCGAGGTGATATTCGCAAAGTATTACAATTGCTTGTCGAGCATGGTGCACATGAACGAATACTGATTGATACACATGCGCATATTGGATCGAACAAATTACCCGGAATTATTCAAGCAATTAGAGAAACGATAGAGAAATTTGGAGGTGAGATTCATTTCGAATCTCGCATAGATGGATTCATCGTAAAAGATGATCGCATGCTTGGAGTGACTTGCTCAAATGGCAATGAATTTCGAGGAGATGCTGTGATCCTTGCCACGGGACATTCAGCAAGAGATATTTTTACATTATTGCTTGATGCCGGAATTCATATTGAATCTAAACCATTTGCAATAGGTGTGAGAGCTGAGCATCCGCAATCATATATTGATGAAATACGGTATAAACAAAATCCAAGAGATCCGTATCTACCTGCATCATCGTATAAATTAGTAGAGCAAGTACATGGCAGAGGCGTATTTTCATTTTGCATGTGTCCTGGTGGACTCATTGTTCCAGCGGCAACTTCTCCAGGTGAAATAGTTGTGAATGGCATGTCGATGTCTCGCCGGGATTCTCCCTATGCAAATTCAGGTATTGTTGTTGCGATTGAACAAGAAGATTTACAGGACTATGCCAAGTATGGACCTCTTGCAGGCATGCATCTTCAAGCGGAAATCGAACAGAGAGTATTTAATGCTGGCGATGGCTCGCAAATGGCTCCAGCACAGCGATTGAAAGATTATCTTAAGGGAAAACACAGTCAATCCCTTCCGAAAAGTTCATATATCCCAGGTTTATATTCAGCCGATATTGCACATTTATTTCCCGAACATATTGCTGATCGTTTGAAGAATGGATTCCGCGCTTTTGACAAAAGTATGAAAGGATATATCCATGAAGATGCAATCATTGTTGCAACAGAATCCAGAACTAGTTCACCGGTTCGTATTCCTAGAGATCCTGTTAGTAGAGAACATGCAACCATGAAGGGATTGTATCCATGTGGAGAGGGGGCAGGCTATGCAGGTGGCATCGTGAGTGCAGCGATGGACGGACAAAATACGGTCAAGGCATTAGCTCAAGCTTTGGGAGTGCATCAATGAGGCCGAATCCTGATTTTGGAATATATCTGCATATACCATTTTGCGAAAAGAAATGTGTGTATTGCGATTTTTATTCTCTCGAGAACATGGAACATAAAGATGTATTTGTGTCCATTCTGAAAAAAGAAATCGCTGAAGGTGCAAAGAAGAATCAACCGTATCTACGACCCGCAACAAGTATTTTTTTTGGTGGAGGAACCCCTTCATTATTGAGTCCGGAGCAAATTGCCTCAATTATGGAGCAATTGAGAGCGAATCTACCCATCCATCCTGATGCTGAAATTACAATGGAATGTAATCCAGGTACAATCACAAAGGAATCACTTGTTGGATATCGTAATGCAGGAATCAATCGACTGAGTTTTGGCATTCAATCATTTAATCAAGAAGAACTTGATTTTCTACACCGCATTCATTCGCCTGAGGAAGGTAAACAAGCAGTAAAAGTGGCTCGAGAAGCGGGATTTGATAATATCAACATTGATGTGATATTTGCCTTGCCGAATCAGAGCATTGCATCATGGCAATCAACTCTAGAGCAGGCAATTGCATTAGATACAGAGCATATTTCTGCATATAGTTTGATTTTTGAAGAAAAAACACCACTCTTTGCCATGTTGCAAAAAGGATTGGTTAAACCGCAGGATGATGAAAAAGATGCCGGTATGTATGCGCTTACTATAGAGACTCTTGATAAAGCAGGATATGAGCAATATGAGGTGTCGAACTTTGCAAAAAGTACTATGCGATGTAATCATAATCGCATCTACTGGCAGGCAAAAGAATATCTCGCATTTGGTCCTTCTGCTCATGGTTATATCAATAATATTCGATATTGGAATTATAGAAATCTCAAGCGATATTTCGAATCAGTTCATTTGCACGGAATCGGCGAAGCCAATAGGGAAGAGCTCAGTCTGACAAATAGACTATATGAATCAGCGTTCTTGGGCATTCGTTCTGAGGGTCTTTCTAAGACTCGCTTCCAAAAAGAATATGAAATAGATATCTTGGACATCATACATTCCTCGATTGATTCACATATAATCGAAGAATTTTTGCTTATACAAAAGATTGAAGATGATATTGTAATAAGGCTTAATTCCAAAGGATTCGCCATCTGTGATGAAATCAGTTTACGAATCATTGCCGCATTAGAAGAGAAAATGGGGACAA
>JACCDW010096024.1_pt1 | contig 15451 bp, 12 predicted proteins | sample 7449781 | NCBI WGS metagenome assembly JACCDW01 (sample SAMN15323449, study PRJNA562643) | freshwater metagenome | isolation source: river surface water | place: USA:Blue River Watershed | collected 2017-08-18
CAGCATTCGCTGCAGGCGGTCTGGGCCTGCCAGGCCGGCAAGGACGTCTACGTCGAGAAGCCCGTCTCGCACAACGTGTGGGAGGGTCGCCAGCTCGTGCACGCCGCGAAGCGCTTCAACCGCGTCGTCCAGTGCGGCACGCAGATCCGCTCCGGCGAGGGCCTGCGCGAGGCGGTCGCGTGGGTTCGTTCCGGCCAGCTGGGCAAGGTCACCGCGGCCCGCGGGTTCTGCTACAAGCGTCGCGACACGATCGGCCGGGCGGATGGTCCGCTGAAGATTCCGGAAAACATCAATTTCGACCTCTGGTGCGGCCCGGCTCCGCTTGTGCCGCCGCGCCGCCTGCGGCTCCACTACGACTGGCACTGGGTGCACGTCACCGGCAACGGCGACGTCGGCAACCAGGGCATCCACCAGATGGACGTTGCCCGCTGGTTCCTCGGCGAGACCGGCCTGCCGCGCACGACCCTCAGCGTCGGCGGTCGCCTCGGCTACGTCGACGATGGCGACACCCCCAACACGCAGGTGGTGATCCACGATTACGCCAGCGCCCCGTTGATCTTCGAGGTGCGCGGCCTGCCCGCGAAAGCGGGTGCGGCGGCGGGCGGCGGGCGGCGCGGCGACACCATGGATGCCTACCGCGGCGTCGGCGTCGGCAACGTCATCGACTGCGAGGGGGGCAGCGTCGTCTCCACGAATTACTTCACCGCCACGGCCTACGACAAGGCGGGCAAGGTCGTGCGCGAGTTCAAGGGCACCGACCGTCACATGCAGAACTTCATCGACGTCGTGCGCAGCCGGAAGACCGCCGACCTTTACGGTCCGATCGAGGAGGGCCACGTTTCGAGCGCGCTCTGCCACCTCGGCAACATCTCGCACGTGTTGGGCAAGGCGTCCCCGTCGGATGCCCTCCGTGATCGCATCCGCGGCAACGCCGGCCTCGCCGAGGCGTGCGGGCGCATGATGGAGCACCTTGGCGCCAACGCCGTCGATCTGAAGGCGACGCCGCTCACGCTGGGCGCGCTGCTCCAGATCGCGCCGGGCACGGAGCGCTTCACGGGCGAATTCGCCGCCGCGGCCAATCCGCTGCTCACCCGCCAGTATCGGGCGCCGTTCACGGTCCCCGACCTTTCCGGCAAGGCGTGAGCCGGGTCGGGGAGGGAAGGTTGCCCGGGGCCCGGCTTGCCGCCGGGCTCTGGCTCGCCGCCCTCGCGATCCTGCCGCCCGGCGCGGCTTCCGCGCAGGAGGCCGCGGTTTCCTTGCCGCCCTTCCTCGTCGAGGAGGCGGCCAAGGGCCCGCCGTGGCGCCATGGCGAGGCGATGGGTTTCGAGATCCTCTCCCGCTGCGCCGATGCGACCACCCGCCGCGTGGTCGAGGCCCACCACCGGCTGCATGAGCTGCTCGCCGAGATGCTGCCGCCGGCGCTCCGCTGGCGTTCGTCCGTCGCGCCGCTGCTCATCCTCTACGACGAGGAACTGCAGCCGGCCTCCTCGCAGGAGGTGATCCGCCAGATGATGCGCCGGGCCGACGCGCCCGAGCCGGACTTCGGCGGGATGCCGGGCGGGCGCGGGATCCGCGCGCCCTCGGCGGCGCCGCGCTACAGCTTCCTGCCCAACCTCCGCCTCTGGGACCGCGACGGCATGGCCATCTTCATGATCGTGCGCCGCGATCAGGTCGACGCCGACCGGCTTTCGCTCACCTACGACTACGTGAACTTCCTCGTGCGCCAGCGCGTGCCGTCGCTGCCGTCCTGGTTCGTGGGTGGTCTGCTCGGGCTTTATCAGAAGACGGAGTACGGATCGGGTGAACTGACCTTGGCGGCGCTCGATTGGTTCGCGCCGCTGCCGTCGGGGGAGCAGGCCAAGGATCCCGCGGTGCCGCTTCCGGTGTGGTCCCTGCCGGAGATCCTGCACCAACGCCTGCCCGCCGCCGGCCGCCCTGCCCTGCCTGCGGGCGTGGAGCCGGTCAAGGCCTGGCAGGCCCACGCCGCCCTGCTCCTGCGCTGGGGATTGGACGCCGACCGGCGGGCGCATCGCGAGGGCCTCTGGCGCTTCGTGGAACGCAGCGCCTCCGAGGGCGCCAGCGAACGGCTCTTCATCGAGTGCCTGGGCTTCGGTTACGATGAGGCGCGCCGCCGGCTTGCCGCCTATCTTCCCACCGCGACCCGCCGCTCCGTGCGTTTGCGTCCGGCCCGGCCCGCGAAACTCGCGCCCTTCACCCTCGTCAATGCGTCCGACCTCCAGATCGCCTGCGTGAAGGGCGATTGGGAACGCCTCGAGGTTCCTTACGTGCGCGGCATCTCCGCGGAGCTGGCGACCAAGTACCTCGAGCAGGCGCGCCGCACGCTCCGCCGGGCCTACGACCGTGATGTTCGCGATCCGCGGCTCCTCGCCGTCATGGGCCTTTGCGAGGTCGATGGCGGGGACGACGTCGCGGCGCGCGGTTTCCTCGAGTCGGCCGCCGCGCTCGGGCCCGTCCGCCCGCGCGCCTCCTATGAGCTCGCCCGGCTCCGGCTGGCTGAGTTCCGAGCCGCCCCGGCCGGCGACGGCGGGCTCGATACCGCCCAGACCGCCCAGGTGCTGGAGCCGCTGTTCGCCGCGCGCGCGGCCGCGCCGGCATTACCCGAGGTCTACGAATTGATCGGGGACGTCTGGGCCTCTTCGGCGGTGAAGCCGACCCTCGGCCATCTCGCGGCCTTGGACGAGGGCGTGAAGTTGTTTCCGCGGCGGGCGGCGCTCGTGTGGCGTGCCGCCGAGTTGTACGCGCGTCACGGCCACCGGGAGCATGCGGAGGCGTTCATCGACCTCGGCCTGCGCGTCGCCGAAGATGAAGCGACCCGTGCGCGTTTCGCTGCGCTCCGCGGTGGCACGCCGCCGTGAATCTGTCGGTGTTCAGAGCCGGCGGTAGCTGGCGGAGTAGCGGCCGGCGCGGCCGGTCGTGGTGAAGTCCAAGGGCGCGACGCCGTCGAGGCCGTAGCAGACGCGCAGGCGATCCCCGACCTGCTGGTAGAGGCAGGGGATGCGGCGGCCGGCGTTGGGTCCGTTCCTGCCGTTGAGGATCATCGTCCCCTCCGCGGGGCCGGGCTCCCACTCACCGGAGTCGGAGGTCTCCCCGGCATAGACGACGGCGTAGGTGCCCGCCTCCAATTCAAGGACCAGCTTGCTCGTGACGAGCTCGGGCGCCGGCTCGCCGCCGAGCTCGGCGCGGATCATCTGCCAGCGACCGATGAGCGCGGGGGCGGAATTCGTCGGATTCGACACGGAACGAGCCCAACACGGTTTACGCTTATGTCACGGAAGCTATTGCCGCCGCCGACGGCGTCATTGCCCGTAACGGGTGTCGGCGCCGGTGATTTCGCGCCAGAGTTCGCCCGGGTTGATGCGTCGATCGCGCGAGCGGTTGATCCACTCCACATCGGTCGTCGCGCCTTCCGGCGTGAAGCGGATGCCCCAGATGGGGTCGAACGCATCGGCGCTCAGCGAGTAGCGCATGTCGGCCAGCACCGTGGGATCGACCGGGCTCCGCGCGACCCAGTCCTCCGAGAACCACGCGAAGCGCTTGAACGACCTTCGCCGGTCGCGGGCCCGTTCGGCGGGCGTCAGCGACTCGGCTCTCGCCAACGGTACCGACCAGCCTTCGCGCACCGACGCCGGGCCGAACCATCCGACCCTGATCCGGTCGCTGTGAATGCGGCCGTCGTGCACATAAAGCGCCCGCCATACGAGATTGTTGCCGAGCGTGGGCATGACTTCGGCTCGCGCCGGTGCGTGTCCCCGCGCAGCCGCAAGGCCCCGCTGGGCCGCGAGCGCCCGCTCATGCTGCACGATCCCTAGAAGCAGGTAGGCCGCGGCAACCGCGAGTCCGGCGGCGGCGGGACGCCCGCGCCGGCGAAGAAGCGCGATGCCCAATCCGGCCAGCAGGGGAACGGTGAACATCGGATCGACGATCGCGATCCAGTCCCAGCCCGCCCGCTGGTCGGAGAAGGGCCAGAAGAGCTGCGTGCCGTAGCTCGTGGCCGCGTCCAGGAGCACGTGGCTGAGGTACGAGACCCCCGCCGCCGCCCAGAGTGCGAGCCAGCGCCCGCGATCACGCCATTCCCTTCCCGCGAGCCAGACCGCCGCCACCAGCGCCGACCCCACCGGCACGAAGGCCAGCGCGTGCGTGAAGCCGCGGTGATGCTCGATCGCGAGCAGAGGATCGGCCGCGCTGCCGATGAAGATGTCGGCGTCGGGCGCGAGCCCCGCCAGCGCACCCGCGGCCGCGGCCGCCCGGCCGATCCGACGGCCGAGGAGGACGTGGGCGAGGCTGGCGCCCAGTGCGACATGGGTGACGGGATCCACGCCGGCACCGAATCCGCGCCCGACCGGTTTGGCAAACGGCCCGGGGCGGCCGCCGTCAGGACTGAACCAGCGCCGATTCGCTCACTTCGGCGGCGACGGCGAGTTCCTCCAGCAAGGGGGCCAGGCCCTCGAGGCGATCAAAGGTCCCCGCGCGGTGGAAGCCGCCTTCCTCCGCGTAGGTCACGAGGCCCTTTTCCACTGAAAAGGTGCCGCGCGCACCGGCGTCGCGGGCGGCGTTCAACTTTTCCCGGAGCTCCAGCGTGAGCGCCGCGCGCCCGGCCGTCGGCTCGTTGGTGCGCACGAACCACATGGCGTCGAACCGGGCGTCGCCCAACTCGATCTCCCGCGCGCCGAAGAGCTCCGCGACCTTCGTGCCGAAGCCCTGCGGCTGGAGGGTCAGCAGCAGTCGACCTTGCGCCGCGGTGGAGAGCGCGAGCGCGACCCAGTATTTGCGGTGCTTGCCGGAGCCGGTCTCGTAGGACCAGAACCGCGCTTCCCGGCCGCGGATCTTGCCGTCGGCGCGGGGGCCTTCCTTGCCTATCCCGGCGGAGGGCGTGAACTTCAGCCCGATCCTTTCCGCGCCGGCACGCAGGTTGGCCGCGGCCTTGCGCTGCTGGATGAATCCGAGCCACACCGTGACCACGATGATGGCGACGACGATGCCGATTCCCAGGAGCGTCTCCATGGTCCCGGAGAAAAGCGCGCCGCCGTTCCCTGGCGAGCCGTGAATGGTTCCCGCCCAGTTCAGGCGACGGCCGCCGCCATCCGCCGCACCGCCTCGGCAAGCGTCGCGCGCGTGCAACCGAAGTTGAGGCGCAGGTGCGTCCCCGGCTTGGCGCCAAAAGGCGCGCCGTCGCTCAGGCCGACGCCGTGCCGCTCGAAATGCGCCGCCGGGTCGGGCCGGCCGAGGGCCGACACATTCATCCACAGCAGGTAAGTCGCCTCGACCGGCGCCTCGATCCGGAGCCCGGGCACGGCGCGCGGCAGCACCTCGAGCAGGTAGTCGCGGTTACCGCGGAGGTACGACAGCAACTGCTGCCGCCACGGCTCGCAGTCGCGGTAGGCGGCCTCGCAGGCCGTGAAGCCGAGGCAGGTGACCTCCGCCACGATCCCCGCCGCGGCGCGGTTGAAGCGCGCGCGCAGGCCGGCGTCGGGGATGATCGCGAGCGACGTCCCGAGGCCGGGCACGTTGTAGGTCTTGCTCGGCGCCATCAGTGTGACCGTGCGCTTCGCCAGATCCGGCGAGAGCGTGGCCGACGGCACGTGGGGCAGGGATGGGTCGAGGATCAGGTCGCAGTGGATCTCGTCGGAACACAGCACGAGGTCGTGCCGGGCGCAGAATTCGCCGAGCCGTTCCAGTTCCGCGCGCCGCCAGACGCGGGCGAGCGGGTTGTGCGGGTTGCACAGGTAAAACAGCCGCGTGCGCGGCGTGACCGCCCGCTCGAGGGCCTCCCAGTCGATCTCCCAGCCGCCGCCCGCAGGAACGAAGGGTACGCCCACGGTGGCGCGGCCTTGGTTCTTCGGCGCCGACATGAAGGGCGGATAGACCGGCGTGAGGGTCAGTACTTCCTCGCCGGAGCCGGCGAAGGCCATCGCGGTGACGTTCAGGCCTACGACGAGGCCGGGCAGCCAGACGATCCACTCGGGGTCCACCTGCCAGCCGTAGCGCGAGGCGAGGGCGCGGGTGACCGCCTCCACCGTCGCCGCAGTCGGCCGCGCGTAGCCGAAGACGCCATGGTCCACCCGCGCGCGGAGCGCCGCGAGGATCGGCGGCGCCGAGACGAAGTCCATGTCGGCCACCCAGAGCGGCAGCACGTCGCGGCCGGCGTACTTCTGCCACTTCTGCGAGTCGGTGCCGCGGCGCTCGGGGACGGTGTCGAAGTCGTAACGGGTCATGTTCCGGCCGAGGACAGCATGGTTCGGCGGCGCGGAGCGACGATTTTTCCCGGCTTCGTGCGCCCACCGTGCAGCTTTTTCCCACCGAGGCCGTGCTCGTTCGAGCCAAGGTGCGGCCCGCGCGCGACTTAGCTTTCAGCCGCGGTTGGTCCGCGACCTGCGACAGGCGTGTCACTTCATTCCATTCAACCCAGGAGACAAAATCATGAGAATCGTACGCTACACGCAGCCCGCCCTCAGCCGCAGCCTGTCCCCGTTGCCGGGCGGCTTCCCCCGCTCCCCGTGGTCCGGCCTCGAGACCGAGATCGACCGCTTCTTCGAATCCGCCCTCGGTGACCTCGCCGGCGCCGGCCTCGCCGAGAACCGCTTCCCGGTCGACCTCTATGAGGACAAGGACAACACCTACGTCCGCGCCGAAGTTCCGGGCGTCACGCGCGGCGACGTCAGCGTCGAGATGGTCGAGGATTACCTGACGATCTCCGGCTCCCGCAAGGCGCCCGCCGCCGAGGGCAAGGGCGAGGAGGCCTTCGCCTTCAGTCGCTCGGTCACGATCCCCGAGTCGGTCCAGGCCGACAAGGTCACCGCCTCGCTCGAAAACGGCGTGCTCCTCGTGACGCTGCCGAAGCGCGAGGAAGCCAAGCCGCGCAAGGTCACCGTCGAGGTGAAGTGAAATGCCGGAAACCCGTAGTCATCACCCAGGAGAAACCACCATGTCCCTCATCAACACCCTCATTCCCTCGCTCAACCGCACCCCGGCCCGCCGCACGGCTAAGTCCGGCGCCGTCGACATCGGCCCTTCCGTGAAGCCCGCCCACGAGATCAGGGAGACCGCCGAAGCCTTCGGCGTCACCGTCCAACTGCCCGGCGTGGGCAAGGACGGCCTCGAGCTCACCGTCGAGGAAGGCGTCTTCCGCGTCGTGGGCCGCCGCGGCTGGAAGCGCCCGGAATCGTGGACGACCCTCTACCGCGAGACGTCCGACGCGCCGTACGAGCTCGTGCTCGAGCACGACAACATGATCGACGTGGACAAGATTCACGCCGAGCTGGCCGAGGGCATCCTCCGGATCTCGCTGCCGAAGTCCGAGGCGATCAAGCCGCGCAAGATCGCGGTCGTCTGAGTTTCGACGCGTCACCCGGAATCGCGGGCACGGCGCGTCAGACCGCAACCGCCGGGGGCGCCGTCCCCCGGCGTTTTCGTTTTCGGAGAAATCCGAGCCCCCCCCGTAACTGGGAGGCCTCCCGCCGCGGCGGGGGTCTACGTCGCGGAAAGCAAAAGGCGCGGGAGCCGGAAGGCCCGAATACGGCGTGGTGTCTCGGGCGCTCCGACGTCCCGTATCCGGCGAGCGTCTCCGGCTGGGCTCCGGAGGGTCGGGGTGTACTCGTTAGGATCAGAATGCCCGCTTGAACGTGAGTTGATAATTGATCCCGCGCGGATCGCCCAACGCGCTGTAGTAGTAACCGGCGCGTGTCACATCGACGGGTGGCATCCGGTCGAAGATGTTCCGCAGCCCCAGTCGCACTTCGCTGCCGGCTACGAGAGAATGCCAGCCGAGGCCACCACTCGCCGCCTTGGGAAACAAGTAGCCGACGTACACGTCATGGTAAATCTGCCGTCCCACCCTGCCGCCGTTGCCCTGCGCCAGCAGGGCGGCGGCATTGGTCGCCACCTTCGGATCGGCGGTAAAGTAGGAGCTGAAATGTTGCGCGGCCCAGCCGGCGCGGTAGCGGCCGCGGCTCCAGTTGACTCCGGCATTGGCCTTCAGCTTGACCGGAATGGAGTTCGATCCGGTGGCGCGTATGCCGGCGTTCTCCAGCCGGGGCGCAGTGGGCAGGACCTGAGTGATGAAGTGCGTCTGCCACGTGGCCAGGGCGAAGGTCTCGAAAGTTCCCCCCGTCGCCGACTTGAGCGTGTGGTTGAGCGCAACGTCGAAGGCCTCGATCTCGGCACTCGCGATGTTGACCGCGGAGGCGTCGAGCCGGGTGATCGGTCCGACGCTGAAGCGGTCGCCCGCGGGTACGGCCCCGCGGGTGACGCGGCCAGGGAACAGCGACTCGTTGTCGGCGATGAACTGGGCGGTGGGCGCGATGATATTGTCGGATTTCCTGATCCTCGTGTAGTCGACCGAAACGCGCAGGCCGGCAACGAGACGCGGCGTGAGCACGACGCCGGCCGAAAGGCTCTCCGAATTCTCGGGCCGGAGCCCGGTGTTTCCCCCCGTGACGAGTTCCCCGATGGCGAGCACCGTGGATTGGTTGCCGCGAAGCGGATCGGCGACGCTGGCGAGGGCCGTGCTGGGAGTCGGCAGTACCTGATTGACCCCGGGGGGAAGGAATCCGGTGCCCCAGCTCACGCGCGCAGCGACTTCCGGTGTGAGTTTCCAACCCAGGCCGAGCGAGGGGTCGGTGGAGCTGACCTCGGCCGTGGCGCGCCGAAGAGGTGCGGTGTTCGTGGAAAGCACGGTGTTGGTGACGCCCCGCACCTCGTAGTCGTCGCGCCGCACGGCCGCCTGGAAACTAAGCTCGCGCGCGAAAGGATTACGCTGGGCGGCGCCGATGATGGGCAGCCTGATTTCGGCGGACGCGCTGCCGACGACCTGCGAACGCTCGGGGTAAATGCTGATCGCCCCGGCGTTGAACTGGGCGCCCTGCTCGATCACGTCGCGGCGCCACTCGATGAGGCTGGCGACTCGGATCGCTCCGGCGGGCAGATTTCCGGCCGCTCCCGCTGCTCGGAGCGAAGCGGTCTCGTTCACGCCTTCGTAGGGCTGCGTGAAGTAGAAGGACGGCGGGCCGAGGTAGCGCGCGTAGTCGATCGGCAGGGGGCTGCGGAGGACATTGACGGTACCGGCGGCCACGTCGGCAGTCAGCTGCGCGGTGGACGTGGGGCCGCCGAGCACATCCAGCTTGTTGTGCGACCAACCGTAATCCACTCCCCATTGCCAGTCCCCCGGCAGCCGACCGAGCATACCGACCACCGCCCGCCGGGTGCTGTTGGTGGAGCGGAACGTGCCGTTGCCGGAAGTGTGCCCCGGAGTGGTGACGCGAATCTGCTGGTTGAAAGGGTTGGATGGATTGGAGGCATCGAGCGTGAAGCTGGATGTCACATTCGTCGAAGGGAACATCGCCAGGTTGCGCGTGGTGGCGGCTTCAACGTACCCATCCAAGCCTCGGAAGAAGCTGTGGCGGATGGTAACGTTCGCGGAGTAGCGCTCGGACGGGGCGCGCAGGGAGCGGTGGCCGCCGTCGGAGACGGCGGAGTCGGCGAGGCTCCAGTTGAAGGTTCCTGCGTTGGCCACGAGGGCGGCGCCGCCATCTCCTCCCGAGTACCCGGGTGGAACGTGGGTGTTCGGGGAATTGAGGGATGTCCCGGTCGACTTCAGGGTAAGATTCACGCCCGTGGCGCTGCGGATGTTGGAAGTGGCTCCCGTCGGCGGAAAAAAGACGTTGCCGAGGAGGAAGGCGGGGTTGTTCGCGAGGATGTGGTTCACGCCTCTGGGCCGGAAGCCGCGGTCGCGGCTCTGCAGGTTGTTGCGTTCGAAGTAAGTCGCGGTGAGCAGCACGCTGGTCTTGCCGTCGCGTGAGGTGCGGCTGACGCCGAGGTCGGCCCGCAGGGAGCCTGAGTCTGTTCCGAAGCCGTTGTCATAGGCCACGTTCACTTCCCCGCCGGCGAAGCTGCGCCGAAGGACGATGTTGACCACTCCGCCGGTCGCGCCGCCGCCGTACACGCCGGAGGCCGTGCTGGGCAGCACTTCGATCCGCTCGATCGCGGAGAGGGGAATGCCGTTCAGATCCGGCTGGCGCTGCGTGCCGATGAAGGTCGCACCCGCCATCCGGCGACCGTCCACCAGAACGAGTGTCTGGCCGACGCCCAAGCCGCGCAGGTCGATGGCGCTTGTGGCGCCGCTCGAGATCTGCCCCGTCGTGTCCGCCGCCACCGCGTGGGCGTTCATGGTCACGCGTTGCTTGAGGAAGTCCTCCACGTCGGCCGCTCCGGAGTCGGCGATCAATTGGTTGTCGAAAACGACGTAGGGCTGCACGTCGTCCCGGGTGCGCTTGATGTCCATGTTCAGGAGCTTCGAGGACATCACCTCGAATGTTTCGAGTACCTGAACCGCGCCCGCACCTGGTGGCGTGCCAGTCGGCGTCGGCGGCCGTGCGGTTTGCGCGCCGGCGGGCAGCAGCAAGACAGTGGCGGTCAGCAGCACCAGGTACGCGCGTCGTCGGTTGCCGTGGCTTGCGGTCAGGTGAATCTGGCGGGTTGTGTTCATGGTGAGGTGTGGCTGGCAAGTGGCTCGGCTGGCGGAGGGAAAAAGTGGAGCCCGGTAATCGCAATTCCTGAGTGGGCGATCTCCTGAAAAACGCCGTGGGCAAACCTCTTTGACAATCTCGGCAAGCCGACGGCTGGAGCCGGCTCGGGACCCGGTTTTCCGTTGACCCGGCCTGGGCGTGGAAATGCCTTCGCCGCTCATGTCGCTCGCCGCCGCAGTCACGATCTCGCCCGGGGCGACGGGTGAATGGCTGCTTGCGATCCTCAACATCGTCTGGATCGACCTCGTCCTCGCCGGAGACAACGCGGTGGTGATCGCACTGGCGGTGCGGAACCTGCCGGCGCGGCAGCGGCTGATCGGCATCATCGCGGGAGCCGGCGCGGCCGTGCTGCTGCGGGTCGCACTCACTTTCGTCGCGACCCAATTGCTGGCCATCCGTTTCGTCCAATTGGGCGGCGGGGTGATGATCCTCTGGATCGCCTTGAAGCTGCTGCGGCAGAACGAGGGCGCGCCGGAGGAGGGCGGGGCGGGCGCCCGCGGCCTGTGGCAGGCGGTCTGGATGATCGTCGTGGCCGACATCACCATGTCGCTCGACAACGTGCTCGCGGTCGCTGGGGCGTCCCGCGGGCACTTCGGCCTGCTCCTCTTTGGCCTCGCGCTGAGCATCCCGCTCGTGGTCTTCGCCAGCAACCTGATCTCGCGGCTGATGGCTCGCTTCCAGATCGTGGTCTTCATCGGCGCAGCCATCCTGGGGAAGGTAGGCGGGGAGATGATCCTCTCCGACCCCGTGGTCGCCGGCGTCCTGCAGCCGTGGTGGCAGGGCGTGACGGGCGCGGCCGACGCGGCAAAGGCCTACTCCCGGCTGCAGCTCGGCGTCGAGGCTGTCGGCTTCGCCGCGATCTTCCTCATCGGCTGGCTGCGTCGCCGTCCGGCGAGCGCCCCGGCCGCCTGAGCGCGGCCGCCGGCGAACGCTTTTGACAAGGCGCCGGCGCGGGTAGTGTCCTGCCGGCATGAAGCGTTTTCCTTTGCCGCCGGGATGGCGGTGGCTGCCATCGGCGGCGTTGGCGGCACGCGGCGCGGCGGCCGAGGGGATCGAGGTCTCCCCCGTTGAGGCGGCGGCACGCAGCGACTCACCGGACTTCCTTGAGCACCTCGTCGACTCGGTCCTGCGGATGCTCGGGATCAACGCCGCGGGCAACACGCTCACCCATCTCGCGGTGGCGGCGGCCATGCTGCTGGTGGCGCTCCTCGGTCGCCGGATCGTCACGGCGCTCCTGTTTCCGACGCTGCGCCGGCTGGCGGAGCGCACCGCGACCACACTCGACGACAAACTCTTCCCGGCGCTTGAGCGCCCCGCGGCGGCGCTCGTCACCTTGACGGGCATCTTCTCCGCGCTGCGGGTGCTCAAGCTCTCATCGGAGGCGGACCTCTACATCGGCCACGGTTCGCAGGTGGCGTTTTCGCTGGTCCTGTTCTGGGGCGCCTGGTGCGCGCTGGCGGCGGTGCTCGAGCACGCGGGTGAGGTCGCGCGCGAGCGCAACCTCGGCGTCGCGGCCTTCATGCCTTGGATCCGCAAGACCGCCCTCGTCCTCTTCGCGGTCCTCGGCGCGCTCCTCACCATCCAAGGGCTCGGCTTCGACGTGAAGGCGCTGCTGGCGGGCCTCGGCATCGGCGGCCTCGCCTTCGCCCTCGCCGCGCAGGACACCCTCGCGAACGTGTTCGGCGCGATCGTCGTCGCGGTCGACCAACCCTTCCGCGTCGGTGACTCGGTGCGCATCGGAGGCAATGTCGGAAAAGTCGAGGACGTCGGCCTGCGCTCGACGCGCGTCCGCCTGCAAGACCGGTCGTTGATGGTGATCCCGAACAAGACGGTCGCCTCCGACACCATTACGAACCTCTCGCGCTTCACGGGCCGCCGCTTCGAGCAGGTGCTCGGCCTCACCTATTCGAGCCGGCCGGAGCAGCTGGAGGCGATCGTGGCCGACATCCGCGCGCTGCTCCTCGCGCGCCCCGAGGTCGAGTCGCGCGAGGTGCACGTTTATTTCCGCGAGTTCGGGGCCTCCTCACTCGACCTCTGGCTTGCCTACGAGCTGTCGGAGGCCGACTTCGGGCGCTCGCTGGAGATCAAGCAGGAGATCAACCTTGCGATCATGCGGGCGGTCGAGGCGCGCGGGCTGGCGTTCGCTTTCCCGACCCGGACCGTGGAGTTGAGCGGGCCCGTGGCTGAGCGGCTCGCCGGCGGGAAGCGCGACTGAAGGCGGGCCGGGCCTTCAGAGCGTCTTGCGAAAGCGCGAGACGGCGAAGGCCATCACGGCGACGCCCATCGCCAGCAGCGCGGCCATCTCGGGCCAGAGCACGTCGGCTCCGACGCCCTTCAGGAACACGCCCCGGATGATGACGAGGAAGTAGCGCAGCGGGTCCGCGAGGCTGAGCCACTGGAACGCCTCCGGCATGCTCGTGATCGGGAAGATGAAACCCGAGAAGAGCATCGCCGGGAAAAAGAAGAAGAACGTCGTCATCATCGCCTGCTGCTGGGTGCGGCTCACGGTTGAGATGAAGAGCCCGATCCCGAGCGTGCTGAGCAGGAAGAGCGCGGTGCCCAGCAGGAGCAGCGCGAAGCTGCCCCGGAACGGGATCTCGAACCAGAACAGGCCCACGGCCGAGACCAGCGCGGTGTCGAGGAAGCCGATGACGGCGAAGGGCGCGCACTTCCCGACGATGAATTCCACCGGCCGGATCGGCGTCACCATGATCTGCTCGATCGTGCCGGTCTCCTTTTCGCGCACGATCGACATGCTGGTGAGCATGAGGCCGATCAGCATCACGAGCATCGCGATGATCCCCGGTACGTAATAGTTGCGGCTCTCGAGGTCGGGATTGAACCACACCCGCGGCCGCAATTCCGGGCCCGCGGGAGCCGCGGCCGGGCCGGCGCGGCGGCGCAGCGTCTCCGCGGCGAGCGAGGCGTTGGCCGCGGCCGCGATCTGGGTCGCGTAGTTCAGCACGTAGCGCGCGGTGTTGGAGTCGGCCCCGTCCACCACCAGCTGCACCGGCATGGCGCGGCCGGCGAGCAGGCCCTCCGCGAAGCCGGCGTTGATCTGCAGGAGCGCAGCCACCTCACCGGCGTCGATCAGCGCGCGGGCGGCCGCCTCGTTGGGCGGGAACGCGACCGCGTCGAAGCACGCCGAGCCCGTGAAACGCGCCACCAGCTCGCGGCTGGCCGGTGTGCCGTCACGATCCACCACCGCCAGCCGCACGTGGCGCACGTCCAGCGTCACCGCGTAGCCGAAGATGAGCGTCTGCAGCACCGGCAGGCCGAGGATCACGAACCGCATCCGCGGGTCGCGCAGCACCGAACGGAACTCCTTTCGGAGGATGGCGAGGACGCGTTCGCCCATGGTCAGCGCAGGCGCTTGCGGGTGAGCCGAACGGCGAGCGCCAGCAGCGCCGCGGCGAAGACGACTAGGAGGAACGCGTCGCGGTAGAGCGTCTCCAGCCCGGTCCCGCGGAGGAAGACGCCCTTCACCAGCGACACGAAGTACCGCGCGGGCACGAGGTGGCTGATCGCCCGCACCGGTGCCGGCATGTTGGCGATCGCGAACGCGAACCCGGAGAGCAGGAATGCCGGCAGGAACGTCGACACCATCGCGAGCTGGCCCGCCAGCAGCTGCTGCCGCGCGAGCGCGCTGATGAAGAGGCCCTGCGCCAGCGTGCCGGTCACGAACACCACGCCGGCCCCGGCCAGGAGGGCGACGCTGCCGCGGAGCGGCACGTCGAACAGGTGCACCGTCATCAGCACCGCCACGGTCATGTTGGCGAGGCCGATGGCCGCGTAGGGCAGGAGCTTGCCCACGATGATCTCGGCGGGCCGCACCGGCGTGGAGATGAGCTGCTCCATCGTGCCGCGTTCCCATTCCCGAGCCACCGTCAGCGCCGTGAGCAGCGCCGCGATGAGGCCCATGATCACCGCCATGATCCCCGGCACGATGAAGTTGCGGCTCTCAAGGTCGGGGTTGAACCACACCCGCGGTCGCAGATCGATCGACGCCGCCGGCGCGCCCGGCCCGAGCCGCCGCAGCTCCTCGAGGACGAGCTGGCCGCCGTGAGTCGCCACGACGGCCTGCGTGTAACCGAGCACGATTCCTGCGGTGTTGGCATCCGCCCCGTCGACGATCGCCTGCACCGGGGCCCCGTGCCCCGCGCCGGGCCGTTCCGCGAAGCCCGCCGGGATCACCAGCGCCAGCATCGCCTCGCGGGTGTCGAGCGCGCGTGACAGCGCGGCCTCGCCCTCGGCCGATCCCCGCAGGTCGAAATAACGCGTTGCCGTGAACCGGGCGACGAGCGCGCGGCTCTCGGGCGTGCCGCTCTGGTCCCAGACGACGAAGGGCACGCGGTTGACGTCGAGCGTCAGCGCGTACCCGAACATCAGCAGCATCAGCATCGGGATGCCCACGGCGAGGCCCAGGCTGCGCGGATCGCGCCGGATGTGGATGGCCTCCTTGCGGGCCATCGCGAGGAGACGGCGGAGGTTCATCGCGCGACCTCCCTTGCTTCCCCGGCGGCCCGGTCGTGCGCCTCGATCAGGGACACGAACACGTCCTCCAACGAGGGCGTGACCCGTTCCACGCGTTCGGCGGTGAGTCCGGCCGCCGCGAGTGCCGCCGGGATTTCGCGGAGCGCCGTCGCGGCGTCGCGGGCCACCGCGTGCAGGCCGCGGCCATGGAGCGCCGCCTCTCGCACCGAGCCCAGCGCCTCGACCACCGCGAGTGCCTCCTGTGGTCGCGGGCACTCGACCCCGATCACCGCTTCCTGCATCTGCCCGGCCTTCAGCTCCGCCGGGGTGCCAAGCGCCGCCACCTCGCCGCGGTAAATGACTCCGAGTCGATCGCAGTACTCGGCTTCTTCCATGTAGTGCGTCGTGACCAGCACCGTCACACCGCCCGCCGCCAG
>JACCDW011947157.1_pt1 | contig 15450 bp, 21 predicted proteins | sample 7449781 | NCBI WGS metagenome assembly JACCDW01 (sample SAMN15323449, study PRJNA562643) | freshwater metagenome | isolation source: river surface water | place: USA:Blue River Watershed | collected 2017-08-18
CCTTCGCTATGTCTTTTACCAACTAAAACACCGCCAACGTTACCGCTGCCATGTGAGAAGTAGTCTTTTACGTTTTTATCGTCAGGGTTTATTTCGCCACCTGCTTTATAGTAACCACCTTTTTCCATGTTGTCTCCCTCTACTAACTCTGTCATGATGATTACACCATTTGATACTCCTTTATATTTGGGTCTGTCATAGGCAACAGAGTAAGTATCTTTGTATGTGAATCGAGTACCATATCTATTACCATTTTCCTGAGCTGCCTTTTCAAATATAGACACTAAAAAATTTGGTGCTGATTCTCCTTTTGACATATAAGTATCATATCTGTATTTAGTGCCATCGGTTGCAGTACTTTCCGTTCCTTGTTTCTTTATCCCATTTTCTTTCAAATAAGATATAAGTTTTTCAGTTGAACTTATTGTTTGACCACCTTTTTCCATTTTGTTATTTTTATGTTTTCTGACCATAAAGCCATTTGGCAATAATTCAAAGCCAAACTTCTCATAGTAAGATATTAGGTATTCTCTAGTTATTTTTTCCTTTTTAGCTTCATCCTTTATTTTATTGTGTCTAGGTATCGGCTCTAAGTAAACATCTATTTCGTTTTTGTCTGCTATTTCTAATAACTCTGTAAGTTTTTTTTTACCATCGACACTTTCGTCTATTTTTTCAAAAACGTCTAAAATCACATGATTATCATCACTTGACATTTTACTGAACGCATTTGGTACTGATACCATAATAGTCATCTTATCAGATACACCATTTTTATACCAATCTTGGTATTGTTTGTAAAACTCTGTAACACCACCCTGAGCCATTTTATTTTGGCTTTCCATGTATTCTAATCTTTCAATAATTTCGTTTGCCTGTCTTATAGGCTTTATTGATTTGTATATTTTATATTTGTTAAATTCTCCTATTAGCTCATGGTCGTAAAAAGTTCTATTATCAAACCCGCATTTGTGACAAATGTATTTATCGTATTCCTCTGAATCTTTGGTATTCCAATGCCACCCACAATTAACGCAAGTGATTTCTTGACCTACAGAACCACCATCAGCGTATCTTATATCAGGGTTATTCATATCAAATGTTTTGTTTGTGCCATCAGCAAGTTTAATTTGATTAGGTTCAAATACAACATAAATATTAGATGGTTTTAGGTTTTCATTCCAACCCCCTTCACCAATATCCATAACATTTTTCATAATAGCACCATTGTACCCTAAATTTGGGTGAGAAATAGATGCAAATGTTTTTGTATCGTAACCTATATTTCTAATACTATAATCTTTTAATTGATAATCTCCATCATAATTTGCTCCCTTAAAATCTTTTTTTCTTGGTTTTCTAATGTTTAAGAAAAACTGATAAACATTTTTATCGTATGTAAGGGCTAAATCGTATGAATTAGTAAAGAAAAAACCATACTTACTTCTATTTATGTCAAACACATTAAATTTTGCGTCTGTTCCATGATACACAACTAATGGCTCACCATTCTCATCTACTACCTTTGAGGCATTTTGAGGGTCATTTTCCCAATCCCCAAACCATGCTTTGAACTCAGAAGTGCGAACTAATTTATATTGCTCAGGAGTAAGATTTGATTTTTTCCCATTTGGAGCAATTAAACCACCTTTTTCCATTAAGTCATCGTCCTGAACGTATGCAGCTTTAACTTGCTGACCTGCCTTCTTTTTAAGGAATTTATTTACTCTAGCAAAGCCCCATGCTTGTCTGCTATTTGGAGCTCCACCTGTAATTGTAGGTCTGTGAGAAGTAGAATAAGCACCCATACCCCTACGCATTACTGCTTTTAGGGTTGCAACGCTTACCTTATTTTTTGGGTGAATTTCGTTGTAATCTTTTGCCTTTTGGCTTAAAGTAGCTAGTATACTTTCATTTAGCTCAATCCCTTTGGCTGAGGCTTTAGAACTAGCACTTCCGACCTTGTTTTTGTCAGAGCCATAAATTCTGTCCTTTTTAGGAGCAGGGGTTTTTGATAGGCTTTTCGGCATTGAAAAAACTTTTTTTGAAAAATAAGGAAAAAATTTGTATAAAATTAGTACTTATATTTGTATCTCAATATTTTTTCACCCCAAAATTCAAAAATCATGTTTCAAGGATTTTTCGACATTAAAAGCGACAAGTGGCTTGGTGGTGTTAATGTACACAATACATTAGCTCTATTAGGTATTGGCTACCTAGTCTACAAGGCTATGAAAAAGTAATTGCTCCCCTGTGGGGGCTGACTTTCGCAGAATAGACCCGTTTTTCGAGAGATTGACGGGTTTATTTTTTACCCTAACCTCTTAATATCGTCAGAGAACCCTTTTGATATTGAATGCCAATCGAGGTTCTTAACGAATTTCAAAGCCTTTTCTACTTTTAATTTTTGGTCTATTGCGTTGCTACGCTTATCCTTATCTACCTGACTAATTACTTCGGCTATTTCATAGATATTACATTTCCAACGTATGATATTATCAATGTTGTGAACATCAGGGGATAGTTCCTCTAAATAATAGCACCTTTCACCATTAGCACCCCCTAATTCGCCAAAAGAGGTATGTCTAGGCATAATAACAGGTGTTGAGGTTGCCATAGCCTCCGTTACCGTAAGTTCCCAACCCCCGCCTGTAGCTGTCGTAATAAAGCAATCTGAAGCATTATATATTTTATTAAGGGTTTCTACACTAGCTCCCTTATTGTAGTCTTCTTCAGAAGGGAACATATAATCTACACCCTCTATAAGTGGAGTTTGCTGCATAACCCTTTTTAAGTCCCAACCTAAAGGGTCTTTTGGGTTCATGTGCAGATACAAAAATGCGTTTTCGTTAAATTGATTTTTGTACTCCAAAAAGCCAAATATGGTAGTAGGTATATCCTTTCGAGGCTGATTTCTATTGATATTCGTAACAATAAACTTATCAGAATTGCTACCAAAATATTCTTTTCTGAAGTCATCTTCTAATATCGGAAAGAAGTCTTTGGTGTTTGTTCCATGTGGTACAACCTTTACTTTGCCCTTCAAATCAGGTCTTTGAATAAGTACCTCTTTACGTCCAAATTCAGTATAAGTAGCTAAAACGTCAAAAAAATCTAGTCCTGAACAAAGGTTTGGAACAAGTGTAGAATCTACAGGGAAATAAAAAATTGACTTGAAATTAGGCTTGTTAGCAGCTTTTTTCTCTTCTTTGAACTTCTTTAAGTGAGGTACTAAACCGATAGTTACACCCAAGTCCTGAAGTATAAATAATACGTCATAGTCATTGTCAAGTACTGATTTAAGGAAGGTATATCTACCAAAATCGTCCTTTTGATTGTCTGATAGCTTTGCTGAAATAATACGAGTTCCGTCCTCTTCTGTATATGGGTCTCCAAAGTAGTTAATGGCTACAATATCGAATTGAGCCTGAGCTCCTAGTTGCTTTTTCCAATTCTGCATTAAATTCTTTGATACAGATGCAAACCCTGTAAAGCAGTTGTAATCAAAAAGGCAAAGTACTTTAATTTGTTTCATGTTTATTTTTTGTAAAGTAATTAATTTTAATTGTTTTTATCTATGGCAAAAAGCACCGCAGCTTGTCTCTTTTTTCAATGATTTGTATAGTTTTTCAATATCAGGAAACATTAATCTTTCGTTTTCGCAATCAATCATTAAATCTCTCAGTCTCTTACCATTACCCATAATTGAGTAGAATTTTTTTCTCTTGTCTTGTATTTTCTCTTCAAATGCTAAAACTTCCATAAACTCATTATAGTTCAAATGGTACATAGCTTTGTACTCTTTTTCACTTTTGAAAAAACACATTCTACAACCCCCTCTCATCATGTAAACGGGGAAATTTGGGTGCATACCATGTTGTTTTAATATTTCTTCACAATCATTCCTATCGTAACCATCTGCAATCAAAGGATAAGTATATTTCACATTCGGCATAGCCTCTAAACTACCTGTTCTGCCTTGTTCGTCAAAGTTAAAACCAATCATTAACTCACATTCCCCCTGCTCTTTTAAGTATTTATCTATGGGTGCTGCTTTGAAGTAATTGGTACAAAACCTCATTTGTTGGCTTGGCATAACTTTACAAGCTACTATTAAGTCCTCTAAACTTGTATATAACTCATTTTTATACATTTTACCACCCAAAATTCTAACTAAATTGAAATCACCCCCATGAAAGTCTTTTAGATATTCTTCTACTTTATCAATCCTATCATACATTTCTTTATGTTCAGCACCTGTATCACACCAAATTGCAGTAGCTCCTTTTCCGTATAAGAGACACATGGTAGTGCTTTCAACACCGCCACTAAACGATATATATTTTTTCATGGTTTAATTGGTTTTATTCTGTAAAGCATTTGACAAATCTATGATTGTTTTTTCTATTTCGTCAGGGTTATATCCTACTCCAATACAAGCTGCAAGAAAGCTCTCGAACAAATCGTCTAAATCTGCATCAGGCTTTTTAATCATTACTGAATTACCCAAAGTCTCTATTGTAATTGTACTCAAAGTAATTAATTTTAATTGTTTTGTGCTAAATATCTTTTATATGCTCTTTCGTAAGCCTCTCTATTAAAATCCTCAAATACATTCTCTTGATTTACACAATCTTCATATGTTAAGTAAAATATGTGGTGGTCTCTTGTATACAGATATATTGTTCTACGAGAAAAGTTGTCTTTCAAACTTACTTGGTAAATAGTGTCCATTATCTAAAAATTAAATAGCCACCGCCAAGTCCTGCAATAAAAGTTCCCCATTTTGCGAGTTTCTGCCTTCTAGCTATGGTTCTTTGAAGTTTATACTTTTGTTCTTGGTTGTCTAACATCTTTTTGTAATTGTCTATTGTATCTTCAAAACTCCACATCATTTTGTTGTTAAGAGCGTCCTTTTCTCTCAAAAAGGTTATGATTGAGTCTTTTAGAAGTATACGACCTTCTAACAGATTTACCTTTTGATTGGTAAGTTCTAGCTCCTGCTTGTATAGTTTACCCTGCTCTATTTTTACAATAGCAGCCTTTAGCTGTGAATTAGGCAAACAAGTTACTGAGTCATTTGAGGTCTGAGAAATACCTCGAAATGCTGTCAGAATTGTAATTACGAACAATATTGTTAGCTTTTTCATATTTTGGTTTTATGTCGTTTATCTTTTTATCTATGGCAGAAACCTTGCTTATCAGCTCTTTTTCCATACACTCTATGGTCTCAATCTGCTTTTGCCTTTCTATAAGTTTAAGGGAAATGGAATCCCTTTCAGCTTTGTAAAAGTCATTTTTACGAAGTAAGCTATCATTAATCTTCTCGATTTCTTTGATTTTACTTTTCAGGTCTTTAGTTCCTGTGTCGAATAGTCCAACGTACCCAATAACCACTATAATGATTACTAGGACGTAGGTAAGCCAATTTTGTTTCAATTTATTCATAGTATCTCTTCTTTTAAGGAATATAGCTCCACCGCCACATTCTCGTCAAATTCATTTACAAATTTCGTGCTAGTTTTCTCATTTTCCATTCTGATTTGAAAGCAGGAAAAGGGTTTTTCACCGAAAAAGTACTTTATGTATACAGCCGACTTCTCTACTATATTGCAGATGGTACAGGTAGCTAATCTGTTATTGAGCCTTATTTTGAGTGTTCTTACCATAAATAGCGTTGTGTTTTAGCATCAATTCTCCTATTACGATATTAGTACTTATTCCGAATAAAATCAAAAGTGTAAAGTTCATATCCGAAACGTGGGCTTTTTTAAAGTACGTCAAAACTAGGTAAGTGCAGATAACCACTATATTGAATATAAATAGTGATGTAAGAAAATATTTCATTTTTTTTATTTTGTATTGGTATCTATTGATATTACCTGTGCTTCAGATATGCCGTCTTCCTTTTTATCGTATGCAGTGATATAAACCTCTTCATTTGGCATTCCACCCCATTTTTTGATATACAGCTCTTTGTTATTTATGTAATTATTCAAAACAGGGTCTTTTAAGATACTTTGGGAGTTAAGGTATACATCAGGGTTCAAATCGTCCTCATATTTGAATTTTACACCCGCTAGTTTCATTCTGTAGGCATAGTCGTTATCTTCAAAGTAGCACTTTTCAAAATCTTCGTCAAACTTACCAACGCTGTCATAAACTGACTTTCTGAGTAGGAAAGAAGACCAATTATAAAATGGACGGCAAAGTTGAAAGGTATTGTCATCACCTCTTTTGATTATCTTTTTAATTTCTTTTTCGTCCTTTTGTAAGATTACGTCATCATTTAGAATCAAAAAGTTGGTTTCCCCAAAGTAACAAGCATATGCAATAAGGCAGTTCCAAGACCTTGCAACGCTCATAGGTTCAGGAAATCCTAAAATGGTGACATTTGGGTTTGAGCTACCTAATTCTTGTTTTCCATTATCTACTACGATAATTCTCGTACTTGGGTAGGCTTTCTCATAGTGGTCTAACGCTTTGATTAGCAAATCCTTCCTATTAATTGTAGGAATAAGGATGCAGAAATTACTCATGGCTTTGTTTTAGTATTTATTAAAATTTTCTCTGTGTCTCCTATAATACAGCAGCCCCTGACTCACATGGCTCACATTTGCACCCACAACTTTTAGCTTATTCCACAAATTCAGGTCTTCGTCTGTTCTAGGTGAAGTTCGGTTATGTTCATATCCCCCTACACTTAAAGCCATTTTAACGTCAAACATCATACTTCCATGATGCTGACCCTTTCTTGACCAATACCAATCACCAAAGTGATGGTTTACCTCTCTAGGATAAAAGTTCCGAATTTCGTCCCTTAATTCCCCTGTCACCACTATGTCACAAACTATTACGTCTGTTTTCTCTTTGGAAAGCTGCTCTAAGGTATCAGGTCTTAGCCAATTATCAGCCCCCACAAACATAACCATATCTGTGGTAACTCTCTCTAACATATCCTGAAAATTTGCCACAATACCCAAATTTTTGTCTCTAAGCACAAATTCTACTTCAGGGTACATATCGACTAGATGCTTACAATCCCCCGCCCCGTCATCTACGAAAAGTATCGTATTAAACTTTTTAGTTTGGCATAATACGGATTCTATACAATTAGCTGCCAAATGACCATAATGGTATGAGGCTATTACACAGGTGTAGGTCATGATTTCTCTATAATTGTTTTTACTTCTTTCCAATGGTCTGTTTCGATTCCATGTCTCAATAGTTCTTTATGGTGGGAATCTGCTATATAAATAGCCATATCCCGAACAGCCCTATCAATATTAATTTCAGGTACTAAATGTAAATGATGGGGAAAGCACCCCCATGTACCCGTTTTAATTTTAGACCTACAATCTGATAATAAGATTATAGCATCCTGATTGGGTGTAAAGTCCATGTCATTCTGTTTCATTGTCATGATATTGTAGGTATTGATTATAGGCTTGAGGGTTTTCCTTTTTTAAGTGCTGTAATGAATTTAGGATTCTGTCCAATTTCTTATTATTTACATAAAGTTCATTGGCTAGAGAATCTACTAACTTGTCCTGATTTTTAATATTAGTCTTGATTTCTCCGTTCTGCAGGGCTAATACAATAACTCCTACAAAGGCTATTGAAGATAAAAGAAGTACCCATAGTACATTCTCAAGTTTTTTTAATATTGACATAATTAAGATTTTTATTTTTTAAGCCATAAACTAGCTCCTTTTACAGCTCCTAAATTACTAATTATATTATTGGGTACAAAATCGTATTTAGACTTTAATTCCTCATTATTGTTTTCTGATATTAAATAGTTAAAGGCTAATACCTCATAATCATGAACTATCCTTATTATAATATCGTTCTCGTTCCATAAACGCATATTAACGTCATTAAGCCATGATTTAGGATAACCATACATACCGAAATAATCATGGAAGTGTATCAATACCCCTTTTTTTAATTTCGGCAGAATTTCATGAATTAAGAAATGAACGTCACTACCTTTTTCATATATATGACTAGAATCTATGAATAAAATGTCGTTTACGTCTAGTACGTCAAAGGTATCAATGTATACGTCCTGAACGTATGAACGTACATATTCAATATTTGGGTAGATTACTCTAGGTAACGGGTCTATGGCAGTCAGCTCGACATTTGCTTTGCTAGATAACCATGTGGAATAACCACAGCCTATTTCAATTACCCTTTTAGCTTTTGACAGAAAATGCCAATAGGTGAGAGCATCAAGAGGTGGAAATTGGTCATTGTGCCAATCAAAGTCTTTTGGAAAGTCAGCTATGTCTAAGTCTATGGGTTTCATTTAGGACGTTTATAGGTATGGTCTATATACTTTGTAACACCAATCTTGTTCAGAGCGGTTTTGACTTCCCTGAGTAACACTCCAAGCCATTTCGTAACCTGCCTCTTTAACGCATTCTATAACTAGATTATTGTAGTTCCCATATGGATAGGCAAAGAACTTCATTGGGAAAGGAGGGGTTATTTCCTGCATAATTTCACTTCGGCTAAGTTTGGTTAAATCGGGATGTGACCAAGTATGCCAACCGATTTCAAAATCTAAATTGTCACACATTTCGTGAATTTCGTCCCATGTGCAGTACTTCTCTAATTTGGGTACATGGGCTAAATCGAACTTATTGTCCTTTCCTACATAGTCACCCATGACAAAGAATACACCTCTTTTACCAATTAAAGTGTCTCTATTCTCGTATACGTTTCTATAAATTCCGTCAAAACCTATCAGGTCGTTACAAGCTAGTATCTGCTCCCTAGTATGATAGTTTGAATGATTTTCAGTTCCAATGTTGTGTGCTAGTACCATTATCTTATTTTATAAAGAGTTGTTCTTTGGGTAAATTCCCTATAATTAAAATTAATTGTTTTTATCGGTTCGCCAAAATCATAATCTATTAGCCATTCTGCTATACCTGATATTAGGATGTGCTTACTGCTACATTTCATTATCATATCGTAAATAGCTTTGTGGTCATACTGAGGATAAAGCGTTCCTGTACTGACTACTAAATCGAATTTGCCTTCAGGTCTAGTTACAGCCTTTACTATTTGGGGTAGCCTAGACATAGCGTTATCTGATAGGTCAAGACCAAAGATTTCTGCTGCAGGTAGCTTTTCAGTTACAAAGCCTTCGCCACAGCCAATATCTATTGCCCTTTGATATAGGGGTTCGTCTTCTATAAGTCCTAATATGAAGTCCCTTCTTTTAAAATCTTCAGGGTTTGAGAAATACCCCCATTGGTCAGGCTTATCGTACCAACGCTCTAAATCTTCTTTTGTCTGCATATAATTAAAATTAATTGTTTTTAGAATAATGTGGTTTGGGTATTTATAGGTTGTTTATCTTCTTTGGGTTTATTTTTAGGTGTTTTCTCTTTTTCCTCTTTATAGTTCTTAATTCTGCCTTCAGCTATTTTAGAATATTCGGGGTCTTGTTCCATACCTACAAACTGAAAGCCCTCTAACTTACAAGCTACTCCCGTTGTTCCTGAACCACAGAACGGGTCTAAGACTATTCCGTTTGGAGGGGTAATCATTTTAACTAAGTACTGCATTAATTTGATAGGCTTTACTGTTGGGTGAACATTAGCCATAGGGGTTGGTCTTGCTTTAAATGCTACATTTCTTTCGTCTTGACCCTCGTCTCTACCCTCCATTCTTTTTTCTTCAAAACCTTCTAGCCCTTTATTTCTTTCTGACTTACTAGCTTTGGCAACGTAAAAAAAGCGTGAAGCTCCACCTTTGTCAGTATGACCTCTTAACGTATTTTCTTGTTCTTTGTATTTACCATAAACGTTATTATCTAAAATATTCCCCCTTTCACTTCTTTGGCTTTTACTTACCCCACTTTGTTCGTCTAGTATTTTAATAGGGCAATCTTCATGGCAGTCCCAATCTTCTATGGTTTCTTGTCCGTTTTTGTCTGCATAATTAAAATATGGCTGATTAGTTTTATTTTCAGATAGTTTATAGTTACTTCCTACAGGTTTAGTCCCACCTTCTATACCTTTTACCTTTTTAGTTCCTTTACACTCACATTCGGTATGGTGGGTTAATATGATATTTGCAGGGAAACGACCTTGTGGTTGTTCATAATCTTTGCCAACGTATTTGTGCATAGTCCCCCATTCACCATCTGATTTTTTATTTTCACTATAAGCACCACCATTCAAATCATCAGTTGTTCCAATTCTAGTTGCATCTATATTTACCCCCCCCGTTCCCCATTTAAGAATATTCTCTGCAATAGACAGACCTTTTTCCAAAGGTTTCCTTGCTAGTACTATTGGCTCGTTAGCAGGTTTTAAGGCAGAACCCCATCCATCCCATTGTTTAGCCGAATCAGTTGATGCTTTTGTTTCTAATCTTCGTGAATATTGCTTACCCATAGTAACATAATCTTCAGTTTCTTTATATGAATATGCTTTTTTATCCCCTAATCTTATTTTTTCTCCAATTATTTCTCTTTCTGCACCTTCTAACTTATCTAACGCTTTGCTGATATTATGGCTTTTAGGAAACCCTGAACCATACAGCCATTGAATACAATCCCTAACCTCAAACCCCGCAAACCTCATAGACATTACCCCCCAATCATAAGTTCTAGTTCCAAAGAAAGATAATACATGACCTCCATGTTTTAGCACCCTAAATACCTCTTTCCAAAATACAGGCTGAGGAACAAAGGCATCCCACTCCTTACCCATAAAGCCTGACCCCGATACTTCGTGATAGCCATGCTCTACCCAATCTTTCATTAGTTCTGCTGCATTTGGCTCTTTGCCAAGTCCGTATGGGGGGTCTGTAACCACAGCGTCAAAGTAATTGTCAGGATATGTTTTAAGTATATCTATGTTATTGCCGTTAATAACTATTTGGCTCATGTAATTAAAATTGATTGTTTTTAGAATAATGTGGTTTGAGTTGTAATTGGTTCTTTGTCTTGTTTGAGCTTGTCTTTGGTTACTTTTTCTTTTTCCTCTTTATAGTTCTTAATTCTGCCTTCTGCTATCTTAGAGTATTCGGGGTCTTGTTCCATACCTACAAACTGAAAGCCATCTAATTTACAAGCTACTCCCGTTGTTCCTGAACCACAGAAGGGGTCTAAGACTATTCCGTTTGGAGGGGTAATCATTTTAATTAGGTACTGCATTAATTTAACGGGCTTTACTGTTGGGTGGAAATTTTTACCTTCTGCCTTAATACTTCCGTATTTAGCTCCCGCCTCTTCATTGTAAGTGCCACCTCCACCTTTGGTTTGTTTAGTGTCAAAACCTTCTAACCCATTGTTTCTTTCTGACTTACTTGCCTTTGCAACGTAAAAAAATCGTGAAGCTCCACCTGTATCAAGATACAATTTTCTCTCAACGGCATTCACCCCATCCCCACCTACATAACTATTTTGCCAACCGCTTTTATTATCTGTTTTAGAGACTCCTTGCTTATTTAACGTACCACTTTGCTCGTCTAGTATTCTGATAGGGCAATCTTCGTGGCAATTCCAATTTTCTACTTCTTCCTTTCCTTCGGCATCACCATAACCACATCCATCATTATTTTTTTCTCCATTGAACTTACCATAAACCTCATTTCCGATAGTTCCATTGTTTCCCCCTTTTATAGCTTTTACCTTTTTAGTTCCTATACACTCACATTCAGGATGGTGGGTTAATATGATATTTGCGGGGAAACGACCTTCGGGCTGATAATTTTTAGGTTGTACCATAGAATAATCACCATAAACGTTATTGTTGGTTAGAGGCTTTGTTCCAAAGTCAGCGTGTTGATTTTTTTGTGTGCTCTCTTTGTAATCTGCTTCATCTTTAAATCCTATTCTAGTTGCGTCTATATTGATTCCCCCTACACCCCATTTAAGAATATTCTCTGCAATCGACAGACCTTTTTCCAAAGGTTTTCTTGCTAGAACTATTGGCTCATTAGCAGGTTTTAAGGCAGAACCCCAACCTTCCCAATTTGATTGTCCTTTAGTTAATGAGTATTCACCCGCAATAATTCCTGTACCTGATTGTCTTTGCTGTTCATTTAGATTAAATGCTTTAGAGGTACTACCGCTTACAGATTTTCCTATAACCTCTCTTTCATTTCCTTCCATTTTATCTATTGCCTTTCCTATATTATGACTTTTAGGAAAACCACTACCATACAGCCATTGAATACAATCCCTAACCTCAAACCCCGCAAACCTCATAGACATTACCCCCCAATCATAAGTTCTAGTTCCAAAGAAAGATAACACATGACCTCCATGTTTAAGAACCCTAAATACTTCTTTCCAAAATACAGGCTGAGGTACAAAGGCATCCCACTCCTTTCCCATAAAGCCCGAACCTGATACTTCGTGATAACCATGCTCAATCCAATCTTTCATTAATTCGGCTGCATTTGGTTCTTTCCCAAGTCCGTATGGGGGGTCTGTAACTACTGCGTCAAAGTAATTGTCAGGATATGTTTTAAGTATATCTATGTTATTTCCGTTAATAACTATTTGGCTCATGTAATTAATTTTGATTGTTTTTTGTTAATAAGGTTTTTACTACTTCTTTCATTTTATCAGGTATTCTAGTTGTATGTTCCCAAAAAGGAAGACCTAATGTTTTGGCATTCTTTAATTCAAAGTATATAATTTGAGGTATCTGTGATTTAGAAGAATGGAGCTTTATGTTAGCCTCTACAAGCTCATTTATGATTTCTTTTTTTAATTCGGTCTTCATATTAGAATAGAGGTATTTGTTGAAACTTATCTTTTTCTAAAACTATTTCCTGAGCTATCTGTCCTCCTTGCTGCTGTCTTTGTTCCCATTCCTCACCCCTGAGTTCAGGATTGTGCTCTTGTATCTTTCTCCATATCCTAGATATAGTCTGTGGGTTTGTGAGCTTAAATGAGAATAACGCTTCATAGTAATCAGCTTTGTTTATTCCCCAATACATCATTTCAATGTCATGGACTTGTTTTACGACTAGCATCCAATTATCCCTAGCCTCTTTGTTGTTTGTTAAAATGCTAAAAGTCATTCTTGATATATAACCTTTGTTTTGCATAGTAATTAATTTTAATTGTTTTTAGAATAATGTTATTTGAGTTTTTAATGGCAGGATTCTCTTTTCAGCTATTTTGCAATATTCCTCACTCATTTCACTTCCTATGTATTTTCTATTCCTTCTAAGACAAGCTACTGCTGTGCTGCCTGTTCCCATAAATGGGTCGTATATAATTCCGTTTTCAGGGCAACCTGCTATAATTGGTTTGTGAATTAAGTCTTGGTTGTAAGAGGCATAGTGCTTATCAGATGTTGGTTTGGTAGGAATGTCCCAAAAGTCTGCTACATCTCCGCTATTTTTACCTTTAGGGTTATTTTCTTTAAGTCCTGATTTAAGATTGATTTCAGTCATTTGGTCATCATACTTATCGTCAAATTGTAAGATTTCTTTAAGGGTAGACCAATCTTCTGCAGAAGGGTAACTTCCATTCTTTTCAAACCAATGATGCGGTGCTTGAGTTCCGAATATATCTTCTATTTGCTGTATTGTCAAACCAACTTGTTTTCTAGCGTTAGATAAATATTGCCTAAGTTCTTCGTGTGGTGGCAAATTCCTTACCTCTACTACTAAATTTCTAAACTCTTTGTCTAATACAGAGTATTGAGGTTTTACCCCTTTTGATTGTCTATATCCTACTAAATCTCTGCTAATATCACCTTTGTTCCCTGAAAAATCATATTCATATCTTTTAAGGTTTTCTAATTTTACTTTATCCCTTATGCTATCTAAATCGAAGTAATATTCAGTTGATTTGGTCATAAAGAATAAATATTCATGCTTTTTGCTAAACCTATCAGTTACAGACTCAGGCATTCCATTTCTTTTAGCCCATATAATGTCATTTCTCATTATCCAACCCCTCTCGATACAGCCAATAGCAAATCTGTGAGGAATTAAAAGAAGGCATTTACTTGGTATTCTTACATCATTTTTTCCATTAGGAGCAGGTTTCAAGCTCTTATTGTATTTTTTGTAAGTTTCCCTTTCTTGCTCAATTTTATGACCTCCACCTGTACCATTGTAAGAATCACCTAAATTTATCCAAACTGTACCTGATGGTTTTAACACCCTATAAATTTCATCCATCATTTCCCATAGGTGTTCTAAGTAATCTTGAAATGTAGGTTCTAAACCCCATTGACCTTCATACCCATAGTCTCTAAGTTGCCAATATGGAGGGCTAGTAATGACACAATCTAAAAAGTCATTTGGCATACGCTTTAATGTATCTAAGCATGGCTCTTTATATATCTTGTCTAATTCAATCATGGTTATTATTGATTATTTATATTGTTATTCATTTTCTCAATAGCCTTAAATATTTGATAAGCTACTTGAGGTACTATTGCGTTTCCTCCTGCTTTGAGTGATTCTTTTCTCCATTTTGAAAAGGTAATTCCGTCCAATCTTTCGGAAAGCCCATCATTTCCATTACAAAGCGGGTATTGAGTTGGGAAGTTTTCCCACGAGGTGTTTTGCATATCTCGTGCATTTGGTTTACTAAACTGCTCCCCATTTGCATTTTCGGATTGCCTCTCGTACATCCCCCGTTCTTGTCCGAAGCTGTTGGAGTTTTCAGCATTCCCTTCCATTCTATTGACTCCTGATAGGTCATCTTGTAGTCTAATTCCTTTGGAACTTGATAGTGTTTCTTGATTTCCGTCCAATCCTCTATTGTCGGATAACTGAACCATTGAATGTCCTTTCTGTACCAATGCTCCACTTTTGTTAGCTTTAGATTTGTCTTTTCTGCTACTTCTTTGTGAGTCCCTATTGTCACTATCCATTCCAAAAACTCTTTCTGTGTCGGTAGCTTGGTTCGTTTCATAAACTCCTTTGATGCTAGTTCCTCCGCTAGTTCCATATTGTCCTTCAGTATTTCCATGTGAACTGCATCCGTTAAGGTCTTTTGAATCTGCTGACCTGAGTTTCTCATTGTTGCTCCCATTAGCATTTTGGCTGCTCCCGTCATGTCTCCGTTTCTGCTGCTGTCCATAGTTGTCGGAGTCGGTAGTAGATTCTTGACAGCCATTACTTTCAAAGACATCGAAAATGGACTTATTCCTTTCTCCTTTAATCTCTCCATTCTTTTGTCCCATGCCTCCGATGTGCTCCTGTCCTCGTAAGATGTCGGTGTCGGAAGTAGATTTTGTCTTGCTAGTTTTGTTAAACTCATTTGATTTTCTGTCGGTGAACCTGTCATATTCATTCCTTCTGAGGCTAATGGCGTTGGCAGCATTGTATGCAACGAACCATATTCTCTCTCTTTTATGCGGGGCATTGACACTTGCAGCAGGAATAATAAACGGTTGGACTTCATATCCTTCCCTTTCCAAGTCATCGCACACCTCGTGGAATACC
>JACCDW011781989.1_pt1 | contig 15449 bp, 14 predicted proteins | sample 7449781 | NCBI WGS metagenome assembly JACCDW01 (sample SAMN15323449, study PRJNA562643) | freshwater metagenome | isolation source: river surface water | place: USA:Blue River Watershed | collected 2017-08-18
AATGCGAGACGTGACGCTTCCCGTGCACTAACAGAATGGGCATACTTGCCACGTTTTTCTTTTTAATATTGATTTTGACCATTGGTTTTGTGTATAACAATTGGTCATTGTCATTTCTTATCTTTGTTATGACATCAATCTTTGCTACACTCTTAGCTCAATCTAGTATTGAAGAAATTATGAAGCAATGGGACACAAGACGATGTGATATTGAAATTATGATGACAGCACAATTATTCAAGCCCAAAGATGACCCAAGGACTGGAGGCGAATTTTCGTCTGAAAATTTCCAATTTTGCGTCAAGAAGACATTTCGCGAAATTATAACCTTAGCTCTAACACCTGTGTTTATGATGTTAAATCAACAACTAGACGTTACTGAATCTATTAATGAGGTGCTCAATCGTTTACGTGTTATGATGGCAAATCTTATGGATAGTTTCTTGAAAATTCTTGAGCCATTTTTCTTGCGATTTCGCACAACAGGCAATCAATTTGCTGTGAATCAAATGAAACTGTTGTCTGCGATGGGACGTGCCTTCGGTATTACCCAGGCAGCTTTGTACATTGGAATGTCTCTCGTCATCACCATTGAAAACTTTGTTCATTTTGTCATTCGTGTTGTGCTGATTATCATGTATATTATTTTGGGACTTATGATATTAATCTGGTTCTTAATTTTACCTGTCTTTATTGTCATTATCATAACCTGTCAGGCCATTGGAAATTCTCCCTTTGGCTATTTGTCAAAAGATGTCTGCGGTGAGCTTTGTTTTGATCCAAGCACACGTATCCGATTCCAAGATGGTACAGTGAAATCCATTGGAGAGTGTAAGCTCCATGACGTATTTGAAGACGGAACCGTGATAGAAGGCATTTTACAGGTAGATGGCTCAAAGGAGCAAATGTACAGCGTAGATGGTATTCGTGTCAGTGGAGCACATCTGGTCTGGTCAACCTATACAGATGAATGGATACCTGTTCAAGAGCATCCAGATGCTGTGCCCTCCTTTCAACGCTGCGCAACATTAATTTGCCTACGGACGAGCAGTCGCAACATCCCCTTAGAAGGATTAACACAAAGCTGGATGTTCCGTGATTGGGAAGAGTTACCTACGAATCTGCCAAGAACAGATACAATTTGGGACTTTTTGGTGTCTGAAATCCTGAATGAAACGGCGAACAAGGGTCCTACCCCTACAGAAATCCCATTGCTCAATCCCTCATGTCAGGTGATGTACAAGACAGGTGAAATGCGTAACCTTTCTGAGGTTCAAATTGGTGATTCCATCTATTGCTCACAAGGGTTTACAAAGGTAACAGGAATATACAAAGGAGAAGCAGACTTTTCAGACGACTTCACAGATGGTATTTGGTTCCAACAAATTGGACAAACGGAGTGGAGACATCCTGTGTGTTCTACTTCCAAGGGTGTCCAAAACCAAGGGCTTCATCTCACTACGGAATCTGGCTGTTTTTGGATACAGACAAAGAGCATCTCCGGTTTTGTCCGTGATTTTACCGAAGTGGGTGTCAACCAACTCCCTTTGACTTACAGATATACCCGTGAACTTCTAAAAAAATCCTTCAGTAGAGAAGAATCATGCGTCTCGGATTCCTTATCACAGGTCTTGTTATCCTCCTCGCTGCGAATATTCTGATGGTGTACTACAGACCCGGTGCTCTTGGACCGTCAGGTGAGGGCTTTACCAATTACTTCTTGGAGAATGCGGGTGGAGTTGGAAAGGGGTATGAGCCCATTGGCAACTTTGACTCTAAGGATGTGATGCCTAAGAATGGCGTTTCTGCCTGGCGCTACACTGCGCCCGATGAGAAGTTGATGGGTCCCGAGTTTGAGCCCGGTGCGGACTCCTTGTTCATCTTCAAGAACAATCAATGCAAGCCTGAGTGCTGCGGTGCGTCTTTCTCTTGTGGTGGAGGTTGCGTCTGCACGACACCCCAACAGCGTCAGTATATTGCGGGTCGTGGTGGCAATAGAACAAGCCCTGCGGGTGATTTCTAAGTCTAAATCAACTGTGTTGTTTACAACAACCATATTGATTTACTTCGTCAAAAGGTCAAAACCTGATTCAAGCGCAGCCATATCTGCGCCCTCTACCCTCCTCACCACCTGTCCATCTTTGAGAAAGACAAAGGTTGGCATAGCACTTACATCAAACTCGTTCACGAGCTCAGGTGACTCATCCACATCTACTTTGAAGAATTGAATTGATGTAAGTGAATCCGCAAGCTTTTCAAATGTAGGCGCGATACGCTTACAGGGTCCACACCAAGTCGCAAAGAAATCAATCACAACAGCCCCTTGCTTGGGGATTTCAGAACTCTCTGAAATAAGTTTCACCATACTTCTTTGTCTTAAAAACTTTGGTTTAAGCTCAATAGAATGAAACGTATCTGTATTGTGGGTGCTGGAGCTGCTGGTCTACTTGTCTTGTATAATTTGGAAAAAGACAATGTAGATCCAAGTTGGATAACAATCGTAGACCCTACACATTCAGGTGGAGACTTGATGAAAAAGTGGTACAAGGTACGTAGTAATACAACCTGGCAACAGATATTTGAAGCTGTCCCTTCCCGAAGCAGTTTTGCGACACCCTGGTCCTCTCTGAATCCCCATGAGCCTGTTGAACTTTCGTATATAATTGAGTATCTACGGTCGTCTGTCAGCGACTACATGTCAAAAACACAACTTCGTACGGATAGTGTTATCTCTGCTGAGCAAGGACCTACAGGCTGGAAGCTTCACTTACAAAATGGTAAACAGCCTCTCCTTGCAGACATTGTCTTCTTCTGTCAAGGCTCCGAGCCGAAAAGCTTAGACTTGCCATTTCCCTCCCTTCCTTTGGAGGTTGCCTTGGATAGCAGACGTCTGTCTGACTATGTAAAACCAGGCCAACATTGGTTAGTCTTTGGAACAGCCCACAGTGGGCCTCTTGTTGTAAAGAATCTTGTAGATTTACAAGTGAAAGTTACAAATTTCTACGCAACTGAAAAGCCATTCTATTTTGCGCGTGATGGAGACTATGATGGAATTAAACAAGATGCGGAGGTCCTTGCGGACAATATACTGAACAATAACTACCCTCTGGTGACCTTAGAATCTGTTCATGATATTTCAGCAATTATCCGTGCGACAAAGACGGCCTATGGATGTATTTATGCGTGTGGCTTTCAGCCCAGACTTTTTCAAAATGAATGGAAACGATACGACGGGTTAACAGGACGTATTGAAGGGACCACTTCAGCGTGGGGCTTTGGAATCGCCTATCCGAACAAAGCATCGGATGGTGTTCACTGGGATGTGAGTGTACCAGCGTTTCAAGCCCATATCCAGAAACAAATGCCCGATATTCTTGCTTCTCTTCAGTAGATAGTGAAGGATGAATACTCCTGCTCGATTCAATAGTTTATTGCCTTTGGGGGCCCCTGCAGCAGAGGCAATTAACAACTTGAAAGCGAATGTCGCCAAGTTGAACACAACTGTGAATAACATGGTTCAGAATACACAGAAATCTATGAATACGGCAGCAACAAGTGTTGGGATTCCGAGTGGATGGCCTGTTGCTCTAGTCATCTTTATTGGACTTGTGGGTTTGTTTGTGTTCGTTATGTCTTACTATAGGAACCAAATTCGTGATGGGTATGAATACATTTTGGTGACGGGAAAACAGTGGCTCGGGTATCCATCTGACCCTTTGCCGCCGATGGGTGGTGAAGAGCCCGGTCAAGATGTTTTAGACAAGGCGGTCCCTCCTCAAGATGTGACACCTGCTGAGAAAGCAGTAAGTAAGCCTCTTGTGGAGAAGATTCTTCCGAATGTTGGGGCTCCTGAGGTGTTCAATATCAGCAAGAATACATTCACCTACTATGATGCGGAGCCTCTCTGTCGTGCTTTGGGTGCTGAGCTAGCAACCTATGATCAAGTGAAATCTGCGTGGGAGCGTGGAGCCGATTGGTGTAATTATGGCTGGGTCAAAGGACAAGCGGCCGTTTATCCTACACAGAAATCTACATGGGAGCGTATCCAAGCGGGCCCTGAAGAGCAGCGTGATTCCTGTGGAGTTCCTGGATTGAATGGAGGCTATTTTGACAATCCTGAGCTTCGCTTTGGTGTCAACTGCTATGGTACAAAACCTAGTCAGTCTCAGCACGATGAGGCAAAGATGAATCAGGGTGCGCCACTCAGCCCTGGAGCGTTGGAGCTTCAGAAGAAAATTAACAAATTCCGAACGGAAGCTGCTTCCGTTGGGGTTATGCCGTTTAATGGAGACAAGTGGAGCCAGTAAAGATTAGAATTTAATGCCAATGCCTATCTTGATATTCACGGCGAGCCGTTTCCTGTAGGTAAGGATCATCCTTTGCTTTGGTAACTTCTTCTTGGTATTCCATCTCTTCAAGCTCTCTATACAATTCAATTGCGGAAGGTGAGACATCTATGTCTATCCACGACCATACGAATTCAGCAAGCTCAAACTGAAGACGATAAGCATACTTGTCTTTTGAAAAATCTTCTAAAGAGCCCCAGATGTCCCAAAATTTCTGCCATCTCTCTGTATCCAGTTTGTACGAAAACCAATCGTATTGGTCTTCATAGTACTGACAATCATTAATGACTGGTTTAATCATGTGACCTTTTGAAAGACCAAACATAAGACGCAAGAAAACTTTGTAAAATTCACCTTCTGGGAAGCGTAGTTTATATCCAGCAGATTCCAAAAAAGGAATCAAACCATGTTGACAAAAGTCTAACAGCGCATGCTTTCGTTTCATTATATTGTAGACGCCATCATCCGTGTAAATAGACTCATTTAACCAATAGCCCCACGAATCCATTTTATATAGATTGTATGTTCAAACTCTCTACAATGAATCTTCAAGAAGACTTTAGCCCTGGTCTGGTGGCGGCGGTAAAGCAGAAGGTGGAGGACCCGATTGTTTGCGGAGCTTTGTCACAACCTTGAATTCACGCTGTTTCTTTATAAATCGCATGATATTTTGAGTATCATCAGGCATGTTTTTACTGACAAAATATGTGTGTAGGATTTCTTCAATGCGACTCAGTGTCAATGGTTGGTTGTGCCGCTCTTCTTGTACTATAAGGCGTCCACCCGCAATTTGAATGACTGCGTTTTCCATATGAGCAGACCGGAGACTGTCCAGGATCTTTGTTTCAAACTCATCGCGAACCTTTCTCGCATTGGTTGTTTGACGATATAAACTCGTCGCTAAATTATCATAATGAACCCAATTTCTTACATTGAATCCAACTTCTTGTGTGTTCAAGCTTACCGCACCTCCGGTAAGTGGAGCAGGAGGAGTTGCCATGGCGTAATTCTGTTAAGAAGCTATCGGAGAAATGGGGAGAGTTGCCGCAGCCCAAAGTAAAGGCCTTTGTTGAAGAATAAGCATACCAAATGTCATCATCGCAACAATCAGTAAAAGCGCAAACAGTACACAAATCAAAATGATATAAGGAAATACACGCTCCATGACGTGGTTTAGCAACGGGTCAATCAGATAGATTTGAAGTTTTTTACGTGTATCCTCACGATTTAAGATATGAATGCTCTTCTCCATGAGCTGCTCCATGAAGGACGGTTTTTCCGGCTTTTGTGGAGTCATTTGTGTTTCTCCTTCTAGCACTTAAACCTTTCAAAAGGAACAACCGCAGAGTCATTATGGAAATCGGTATTCCGACATGGAATTCTAGCACAAGCTCTTATTTGTTTCGTATCTTGAAAACTACACATCAGGTTGAGCAATCTCTCTATTACGAGCCATCCTCTACCTTGGAATTCCCGGCGGACTCTGCTGTTTCCCATGCATTTGTTTCAGAGTTTCTTGAAAAAACAAAGAAATACTTTACTACACCTCTTACGGCCGAAAAGGTTCTCCGACACCTTCGAAACACAGCTGAGCTAGTCAATCGTCCCACAGAAGCAGGCTGGTATACTCTTCAATGGAAGCCTAATGCCTTTGTTGTCAAAACAGGAGATTTTATCCTCGTATGGCAAATCATGGATATAAAGGCTATTGAGCCTCTTATCCCAGCAGAGTTTACCACTACGACACCCAGAGCCCAAAGTCCGGCTGCTCCCGAGCAGGCCTCTCTTCGCCAGATCCAAATTCACGACTCACTCATCCCTGTAGGTGATTTGCCACTTTCCGACTTGCCTCCTCTTTCCTTCGGCACGGAGGAGTCTGACCCTGAAAAGGAAGAAAGCAAGCGACGAATTCGTGAAGCTCGCCTGAAGCTCCAGTTGGCAAAACTCAAGGCTCAACGTATGGAGCAAAAGTACTATGAACGCTATGGGCAGCCTGCAGAGGAATCCGAGGAGTCTTCTGAATTTTCAAGTGATTCCGAGGACGAGGAGGAACTTCCTTTTTGAAGAGACTCTCGTTCATAAAAATATAGGCTGATACATATACAGGAACGAACATGGCTGGAGTCTCAGTAGATACCCGCACAATCCTTTTGGTTGTCTTAGTTGTTGGCGTGCTTCTTGGTGGTGCCTATATGTTAAACCCGTCATACACAAAGCGCATGTTGCGCATGGAAGGTTTTGAATCTGGCGCCTCCACATTGAGTGCGAACGCGAATTACACGCAGGAGGTTCACGATGTTGATGGAAAGACACAGGAGGAGAAGGAGAGAGAGAATAAGAATGTGGCTGCTGGCAACCCGATGCCCCCTCAGCCCTTTGAGGATATGAAGGAGAAGAAGGAGGGTTTTGAGAACCTCGGCGAGGGCCCTGCTCAGTTTGGAAATGCGGAGGCTCCTGCGGGATGCTATCCTCGTGACCAGTTGACTCCTTCTGAGTTGTTGCCCAAGGACCCGAACTCCGTGTGGGCCCAGCAGAACCCGATGGGTACTGGCTCTTTGAAGGGCAAGAACTTCTTGTCCGCGGGCGCCTTGATTGGTGTGAACACTGTTGGCCAGTCGCTCCGCAATGCGAACTACCAGCTCCGCTCTGAGCCCCCCAACCCTCAGGTGCCTGTGTCTGTCTTCAACCAGACTACAATTGAGCCTGATATCAATCGTCGTACCATGGAGATTAATTAAAGTATCATTTGTATGTTTACAAAACATCAATATGATAGTAGATGCGCATAGGCGTTGTGAAAATCAATCGAAATACCTATGTGGAAGATGCTATACGAAAACTAGGGCATACGCCTGTTGTTCTCCAAATCAATGATGAAGAGTTGGTGAAAAAAATCAAAGAATCACCCATTCAACGTTGGATTTTTACAGGAACAGGCATTGCGGTCAGTGTACTGAATCCTCTTGCTCCTCAGGTCCCTATGGAGATTTTGAAGATGAAAGACAAGGAATTCTTTTTGATTTGCTATTCAATGGAAAGTGTGTTGTATCAAATGGGATATCCTATACAACAACGGTCTTCTAAGAAGAAAGAATTCTTCCAATTGGGTGAAATCAAAGCCTACCGCAATCACCAGTTCTACATACCTGTAGAAGCACTGGATAAACGCGTAACTCTTGTCAATTCGTACAGGGGTGAAGTCATGACTGTGTTGTACAAAAACACACTGATGACGCAATGGCATCCTGAGCGGAGCAAAGATGGTATTCAATGTTTGAAAGCTTGGATGGAGTATTAAATCCCTAGGCTCTCAGAGCGGCAGCGAAGTCTAAGACGAGGCATCTTAAATGCCGAGGCTTTCCCCAACAGTCTTCTCCTCGGCATACAACCAGGAATAGAAACGGCGAGACAACAAATCCAACTTCTTGATTAAGTTGAATTGAGCACCGAGGAACACAATCGCAATAATCACTTCACCACCGTATTCTGCTGCTTCGTAAGGCTTGTAGCTCGTCTTGCCTGAGCCTGTAAAGTCAATCACAAACAAGAAGGGTACGATTTTCACAAGTTTGCGCAAGTAAAAGGTCAAAATAATCAACAACAGACATTGAAGAGCTACTTCTGTGAACAAGACGCTAGTACGTGTTTGTTCATTGTAGTTTGGAAAGGAATAATCCAAGGCAACTCCTGTCGCAAATCCCACAATTAAATACAGAACACCATATTGAATACTTTCTAAAAGCTCCATGACACGAATTTCATTTGTAAGTAATAGTTTTTCTGTACGAACACGTACATGCTCCATCGCATGGTCTGCTGGGCGCACAGTGAACATCTTTCTACTTAGAACTATATTAGGAAGATGGCAGACTCATCGGTACTTGCGAGCGCAGGAAAAGTCTTTTCAAACCTCCAAACCATGTTTGGAGTTGGCTCATCCCAGTATCCACTCGTGAATGTGAAGAGCTCTATTGATGGACAAACATACCGGGTACGAGATATGCCCGATAAACAGCAAGCTGCTGATTTGTTAGCCAAAGTACGCGCTCGCATGAAGAAACTCTATGTGCATCTTCAATCAAAGTTTCCAGACAAACCTCAGGTAAAACGGCTCTTACAACGATTTGAAGCAAGTCCTGATAGAATTTTGGAATCCACTCCCGACGCAGAGCATACCAGCTACAGTGTAAACAAAGGAGAAAAAGTCCATTTGTGTTTAAGACAAAGACAAGGAGGAGACGAAACTCTCGTTAATGAAAATGTTATGGTCTTTGTTGCCTTACATGAAATGGCACATACCATAACAGACTCTATCGGTCATGAGCCCGAGTTTTGGAACAACTTCGGCTGGCTGTTGAAAGAAGCCGAATCCATTGGTGCTTACCAATATCAGGATTTTAAAGCGCATCCTGTTCGGTACTGTGGAACACAGATTACTGACCAACCCAGATATGACCCAGGAAAAGATGGGGCTGATATGACTATCGGAAAACTCACCTTGGATTAAATAAACTCTTCACAGGTAGATGGCGGACGATACGCTAACGCCCTTTTTCAAAAACTTTTTCCTTCCTGAATACCTTGGAAGTTTTCATGAAGGGTTTCAAAAGGTCACGATTCGGTACTTTCCCTCTCCTGATGCTGAGCCGCAAGAATTTGAATTAAAACCATATCCATTTATGACGTTGTATGATTTGAAAGTTATGATTTATCAACATTTTCGGAAAGAAATCTCCGCGCACCCTTCCTTCCAAAGTTTGCTGATTCCTGTTCCTGAAATGGTGCTAGGCAACAATGAAAATGAAGAAACAAAGTTTGTTCGGAGCTACGATAGCATTGCGGATGCGTATACCTGCTTTGACTACACATGGATGAAACCTGAGAGCACAGAAGAGCTTGCGGTCATCAATCCCTTTGAAAGAGCTTCAGGTCCTTCTGTAGACTCTCAATTTGTGACAGAATCAGGTCGCAAAACTAATAAATATGCGATTCGTGCTCGCATGACATTGGAGGACTTTGCGAAGGAGCTTGAATTGGGAACGTCTATGACACTACACTTATTCCTTTACAAAGATGTTCTTCCTGGACTACGCTCTGAACTACGTACGTCTGAAGTCCAATGGTTCGGACGTATCGCACCGTATTTTCCCGATTTACCGATAAATCAAGTCGCCACAACTCTTCCTGCTGAGCTAACAAAACGCATTAGTATTTTTGATTCCTATGTGTCTGGCTATTTGGAGCAAATAGATTCCTTAAATACACTTCTTACAAGTGAAACCCTGCCTCTTTTGCCTATGGTTGTTGCTGGGCTGCGGTTCCTGCGTCTTGTCTGGCGAGCACCCAAGATGGCGACACCTCCCTTAGAGACTCTTTTTTACAAACTGGAAGTGACCCCTACAAGGCCCTTCTTGCGGATTTTGCCTGTTGGCTCAACACCAATTACAAAACTCAAAATGGATGAAGCCTTCCGCGTTCCTGAGATTTCTGACCCTCGTCTGCTTCGTATCTGGAAAGATGAAAAGAATCCGAAACCTGATACAGATTTCCTTTTTTCAAAGTTGGTCATTCGCCAAACAGTGGGTACACAGCCTGCTCTTTATGGAACATTACGTATGTTTCACGACAAATCCGCTGACTTCTTAGTGCTTCCTCCCAAACAATTGCGCTTCTTGGACCCTCGCTCTGACTTGAGTGCGTTGGGGTCTCTTGTGAACTTGGGACTTGAAAAAACACCCTATTCAGGTGTTCAACCTGAAATCGGTGAGGCCTCTGTTATCTGCGCTGTTCGTTTGCCCTTTACGCAAAAGCATATGAGCTCAGAAGCACTTAAGCAAAGACTTAAGCATTTTCAGGCACTGTTTCAAGAAATCCCTCCTTTGCCAGGAGACAAACCTCTGCTCATGCTTCGGTACAAAGCTGTGAGCAACTACGCTGTTGAAGACAAACTATTTTCCTTTTTAACACTGATGGTCTCGCGAACAATCGCAAAGGGAGAAGCAGCCATTCCAGAATTGGTGGTAGCGCTTCAACGCGAGTTCCAAATGACAGAGGAAGAAGCCCAAAATAAGGTGATTTACTGGTTACGCAATCGTGGCGATATCCAAATGGCCATTCCTGAAACAAAAGATTATATCATGACTTACAATCCTGGTATTGATATTGCTATATTCGGTCAGCAATCCTATTACACAATTCATATCTACAGAATTGACTCCACTCTTGTCTTTAACAGAATTGTGACAGCCTTGGCTATCCTTTTGAGCGCAAAAGACAAACAATTTAGTCAGCCAGTAGCAGCTATAGAAGAGGTAGCGCAAGCTGCGTCTGTGAGTATGCCTGGAGCTGCTGCAGCTCCGAGTGTTGCGGATGCACTTGTAGACCCTCCTGAAAATGCCGCATCCGCAGCCACGAACAACAACAACGCATTTGAAGGTGCGAATCTCGGTGATGACATGTATCTGCGTCTTATGATGGGACAGGCTGCTGCTCAAGGTGAGGAAGCAGATGAAACAGGTGAAGGTGAGCTCCTGAATTTAGGAAATGCGATAAATGCCGAGCGACAGAATGCTGTGGCAAATCTAAATGTGGCAGCCCGTGTCGCAGAGAATAGCCGCAATGCGGAAGCAGCAGCAGCAAGAGTTGCGGAAGCTGCAAGACCTGCGCAAGCAGAAGAGAGAAAGGAAGCACCTGAAGAGGAGGAAGAAGAAGAGGTTGCGACAGGGAAAAAGAAAAAATCCTATCAAGGATGGGTGAAGTCCCAACTTCAGATTGCGGACCAGCGTCTCTTTCAATATGATACAGATGTTGCTGGACGCAAAATCAAGAAATATGTCACTATGTGTCAGGCCACTGAATCCAGACAACCTTATGTACTGAATCAAGAGCAATATGACGTGATGCGTGAAACATACGCTGGTGACGATGGTGTCGTCTTTGTCGTTTATCCTTTAGAAGCAGGAGAGCCTTTGCCTGAAGCAGGAGACGAAGTGTACACGTTGTTGAAATATGGAACAAATCCTCTGAAACAAAACTATTATTTGTGCTGCCAGTTCTTTTGTACAAAGGACTATATCATGGTGAGAGAGAAGGACTTTTACAGTACAACAGATAGACAAGGAAAACCCAAACCTGGTGAAAGCAGTCCTGGAAAGAAAGACAATGGATCATGCCCCTTTTGTCACAAACTTGAAATTAAGGTCCTCAAGTCACCGAAACCCAATGAATCAGTTATTCAGCGCCGCTCTAAGAAAGCAGAATCCAAGCGGCATTTGTATGTAGGGTTTCTCCAAGGAGAGACGCAGCACCCTGAGGAATTCTACATGCCTTGTTGTTTCACAGAAGATGCGCCTTTGTATATTACAGACCCTCGGTTTGACAAGGTTCGCATGGATACAGAAGAAAAAGAAGAAGAGGAAGTCAAAACAGTTGTAGGTGTGCCAACATCCAGTTATCAGATTACAATGTACCGCGCGCATAAGAAATATATCGTGGGACCTGAGAAAGAGGTCTTAAAAATCAGTGAAATTGATGGACCTCAGATTGGTCTACTACCCGATGTTTTGGACAAATATTTTGGACAAGAGCCAAAACAATATGTTTCTCGTGAAGCCAACAAGATGGAGCTTTTACCAAATGCAAAGTGCTTCCTTCGTGTGGGTGTAGAAAATAAGCCTGCGCAGCGGTATGATAGTTTTTTTTCAGCCTTAGCACCTTATTTGGATTTCCGAAACACAGCAGAAGCTGTGAAAGCGCGCATCCGAGAAGTGATTACACCGCGCATCTTTACATTCCTCAACTATGGCAACCTTGTCCTGGAGTTCTATGACCCTGGTGACCCTGGACCGACAGAGCAAGAGCTGCGCCTTTGGGTCTCTAGAGAGCTTCAAATTGAGCTGAGTAAGACAAACAAAGATGCTGCGATGCGCATTTGGAAGAGCTATCATCATTTTATGGGATTCCTAGAAAGCAATCAAGTGAAGGAATACAGACAGTTTGCGCAAATGTTGGCGCTGCCTGGACTTGTTGCGACACGTGGGCTTATTTTAATTGTATTGGAGCTAGATGAGAAAAACAATCTGAAAGTGCGTTGCCCTCCCTTTGGATACAACATTGAACAATATTCAATGTCAGATTTTGCGTTTATACTCCATAGGTCCTCAGGCATTTGGGAGCCCATTTTCTATTCCGAGAACCGTGCTCAGACCGCAAGGTTCCGCGCCTTTCATCAACCGACGATTACCTTCCAGCGCTCTACAGAGGCTGCGTGGCCCACCCTTGTGAAACAAAGAATCAGTGAATTTACCAAGCAGTGCCAAGGAATTGGTCGTGGTGCTTACACAAGCTCCAGACGAATTGACCCAATGGCCCTTGTACCTCTTTCTGTTGCGATTCAGTCTATGCCTCGTGATGCGACAGGAGTCATTCGTGATGCGTATAACCACGTGGTGGGAATTACGTATAGAGCTAAAGCAGGAAAACCTGGACTTGTCGCTCTCCCAGTCATTGATGATGAGTTTATTGCTGTGACACGAACCATTCATTTGGACTGGGATGACTTTACTCCTGCTCCTATGGACTTGGTGGTGAAGCTCTACAAAGAAACCTTTGAGCGTGTCTTTTCCTTGTATCCTGGGTACAAAGTCAAGCGAAGAATTAAGAGTCGTGGAACTGATAAATATGTTGCGATACAACTTGCGAATGGGCTCTACATTCCTGCGGGTCCACCCAAAGAAGAAAGTGAGGTGACATCACTTCCCTTGGGTGAAGTGGACGAGATGGAATGGAGTATGAATCGTGAAATCTATTTTGCTCCTGAAAAAGAGGTTTCAGATGAGACAACATTCAAAGCCCAAGAGGCAGACATGCGCGAAATTTTTGAACATTTGCGTCTCACTTTTTCCAATTGGTTTTCCAGTGAAGCAGCATCTCCTGCGTTCCGAGACCAAATCAAAGAGATTATTGACACACCCAGTCTTCCATTGTTTGAAAAGAGAAAGCGTCTAGAGATTCTGCTCGGTCCTATGATTCTCAGTTGGATGGACAGTACAGTTCCAAAAGGAGATGTAGAAGGCTCTCTCTTACGTGTAGATTGTCGGTTAGAAACAAAGGCACCGTGTCCCGCACGCTGTGTGTGGAGAAAGAACGAAGGACAGAACATAGGTCGTTGTTATCTCCATTCTCCAAAAGAGCTTCACCTGGGTGGACGTCTTGTGAATGGCCCTCGTCTTCTGATGATGCGCCTCTTAGAAGAATTGCTACGATTCCCTGAGAGAAGAAACCAATTGTTAAAGGCTGGAGTTACAACTCTTGTCACATTAAAAGACGCTGTTAAAATTGGTGAGCAGTATGTCTTGCCTGAAAATAGCTTGGCATGGCAGGACCTGTTGCGACTGGATTGGATTGAGCAAGGCAAAGAAGTCAAACAGTTCTATGAAGAAATGTCAAGAGAGCCAAGTGAAGCGAAACTATCAGAAGCTGTTGAATCAGGCCTGGAAGGTGAGCCACTTCCTGAAGCGCTAGAGGCTTTGTTTGGAGCAGACGACCCAAAAACAAAGAAACTCTTTTTGTTACAAGCGGAGGTAGAGAAGGACACACCGCCCTTGAATCCTTACTTGGTTCCTCTAGGAACTAGCGCAGCTGAGCTTGGCATGGAGGAAGAGTCTGCGACGTTGAATCGTGACGCAGTCAAGCGTTTAGCATTACACATTCGCAGGCCTGTCTTGTACATCGATATGATATCTGACCCGATTGAAGTTTATGCTTTTGGCCCCTTGAAGAAACAAAAGTCTCCTACACCCTTCATTCTTTTGTACACAGAAGATGGACCACGAATCTTATCCAGTTCAAAGACATCGCTTCAAGATGTAAAACCAGAGCAAATGCCTGCGCAACTCAAGGAGCTTTATGAAGACCGTGTAGGGATTCAGGAGTAAAATTTGAACATGTGTTCGCCTAGCAAGTAGGCACTCCTCATGCTTCTCCAAACCAAAAATTATCTTGACTTTCAAGTCGGCCCTACTTCCTTTACGGGAGCGAAACAAGCCAACCACTGTTTACCCGATGATGAAGTTGACTGGAACGATAACAAATGTGTGCTTAGAAAGAGAGCCAAGCATCGCTTTCTTCCTGGAGTGTTGGAAACCAATTCCAAATATCTCTATGGGCATACATCCCGTGGAGCAAAAATATTCCTCTTTCATCCACACGATAGGAAGTATCCTCCCTTTCGTGTCGGTTCCAATTGCCGCGATTTGTCCAGAAATCAACTCGGTCTAGTAGAATTCATGGACTGGGAAGACTTTGAAAGTATGCCCAGAGGTAATCTTCTGCGAATTCTAGGTCCTTGTGGTGATCTCAAAGCTGAAAAAGAGGCTTTGACATACCAGTATAGCTCACCCAAGGTAGCCTCCCAACTCTTTGATATTGAAGAGCCAAACTATGATGGTCGTGTACAGCTGGAAGGATTTACCTTCAATATTGACCCTGATGGATGTATGGATATTGATGATGTTCTTACCCTGAAACAGGTTTCAGAAACAAAGTGGGATTTCGTAATTACCATCGCTGATGTCGCAGCCCATATCCGAGAGGGCTCAGAGGGAGACAATCATGCCTTCTTTCTGGGAGAAACACTGTACCAGAATTCTGAAGCAGTTGTTCCTATGTTACCTGCACCTCTTTCGGAGATGGCCTTGTCTCTCCATCCTCGCGTCAAGCATGTTGGAATAAGCCTCTTCTGTCAGTGGGACACTGTAACAAAAACCCTAGACATTGGCGAGTTCAAAGAGACTGAGTTCACCAACAACTTCACCTACTCCTATGAAAGTGTGTACAAGGCAGAGGAATTTCCTCTTTCAGTGCTCAAAGAGATTGCGTCTTTCCTTCATGGGTCGCCCACAAATGACTCTCATGAATGGGTCGCAGAAATGATGGTCCTTTATAATAAACAAGTAGCTCTGAGACTCCTTCAACACAATGTGGGTCTCCTAAGGGCACACAGCCTTCCAGATGCGGAGAGACTCAAGCACTTTACAGCGATTCATCCTGACCTTCAGTATCTGGCCTATACTGCTGCGACCTATGCGCCAGCAGCACCAGGTC
>JACCDW010903797.1_pt1 | contig 15448 bp, 15 predicted proteins | sample 7449781 | NCBI WGS metagenome assembly JACCDW01 (sample SAMN15323449, study PRJNA562643) | freshwater metagenome | isolation source: river surface water | place: USA:Blue River Watershed | collected 2017-08-18
TCACGGCAGCGGTGCTGATGCTTTATCCGAAACCCCGAGGTGTGGTGTCGTCCCTGGTGAAAGTGGCCTCGCCGAGAGCAGCTTTTGCGTTGTTGCAGACAGCCCACGATCATTGTGATGCATCACTTACTGGGTTTGAGTATATGTCTGCGCAGAGTATGCAGGTCGTACAGGACTATTTCCCCGAGGTGGCGCGGCATGGCGCCGCGATTATTGGTGACGGGGATAAACAATTGACGCCGTCACAGAACAGATCAGACAGTGTGTTATTGGAAATTTCCCACACTGATTCGGAGCAGGCGGCGATGGAGAAATTAGAGTGGGTGATCGGCCAAGGACTTGAGAAGGGTGTGGTGCAAGACGCCATTGTGGCCCAGTCGATCGCCCAGTCTCGCGCGCTCTGGCACTTGCGCGAGTGCATTACCCTGGGGGCAGCCGAAGACGGTGCGCAAGTCAAGCTCGATATTGCGCTGCCACTTTCTAAGCTGGTGGAGTTTATCGAGGTGATGGGGCGTGAATTGACGGCGGCATTCCCCGGCGTGCGACTACATAACTTTGGTCACTTTGGCGATGGAAATCTTCACTATAACGTTGGGGCACCCCAACATTTGGCGGCGCATCAGCCACCCGAGAGGCGAAGATCCATTTATTTGGATTATGTTGAACGAAACGAGTCTCGAATTCGGCAAATGGTGCATGATCGTGTAGTGATTATGAACGGGTCGATCAGCGCAGAGCACGGGCTTGGACAGTTGCGCAAGTCCGAGGCAGCGCGTTTTAAAAGTCCGGTGGAATTACGATTAATGAAGAGCATAAAAGAAGCACTCGATCCGAACGGCATTTTAAATCCGGGTAAAGTTATCGACTAATATGGCCGATGTCTACGCGGGCATTACTTTTGAAAAAGTGTCATGAAAATATTGATCACTGGAGGGGCGGGTTACATCGGATCGCACATGATCAAGATGCTGCATCGTACGGGGTTTGACACCCTGGTTTTGGATGACTTGTCGACGGGATTTGAGAGCGCGTTGCGGGGATCAGAGTGGGTCAAGGGATCAATTGGTGACGCGGACATTCTGGAGTCGATCTTCAGTCGATACTCATTTGACGCGGTGATGAATTTTGCATCGTTTATCGCGGTAGGGGAGTCGGTAAAAAAACCGTCGGAATATTATCTGAACAATGTTGCAAATACGCTCGTGCTACTTGACATGATGCAACGGCACAAGGTTCAGAGATATATTTTTTCATCTACGGCGGCCATCTTTGGCAACCCTATCTCTGTTCCAATCCGGGAAGATACTGTCCGCAATCCCATTAATCCTTACGGCCGAAGCAAGCATATGATTGAACAGGTGCTCGAGGATTTTGATGCAGCGTATGGAATCAAATCGGTCTGTCTGCGTTACTTCAATGCAGCGGGTGCGGATCCTGAGGGTGAATTAGGGGAGCGTCATAATCCGGAGACTCATCTTATCCCTCTTGTCTTGCAGGTGGCGGCGGGCCGTAGGGATACTGTCTCTATTTTTGGTGATGACTACGACACTCCCGATGGCACTTGTATTCGTGACTATATTCATGTGCAAGATATTTGCGGGGCGCATTTGCTTGCGTTGCACCATCTTTTGGCGGGCGGTGGTAGTCGAAGGTACAACCTGGGTAACGGTATAGGGTTCTCGGTTCGTGACGTGATTGATGAGGCTCGACGGATAACCGGACGATCAATCCCTGTAACGACCGAGCAAAGGCGCGATGGAGATTGCGCTACGCTCATTGCCGATAGTCGCCTGATTATCGAGGAGCTTGGCTGGCAACCCGAACGAAGTGATCTTGCGACCATTCTGCAGGATGCGTGGGCATGGGAGCAAAAGTGGCCGTGGTATTGAAGGTTTTAACGCCGCGTTTGTGGTTGCTTATTCTGGCAAAATCGAGTGATGGCGACCTCTAACTTTATCCCCGTCATTCTCTCCGGCGGCTCGGGTTCTCGGCTTTGGCCGTTATCTCGGGCGCTTCGCCCAAAGCAGTTTCTAGGCGTCACGGATGAGAAGACGCTGTTCCAGTTGACCCTAGACCGGCTTTCGGGTTTGATAAGTCCCATAGCGCCGATTGTGGTTGCCAATGACGACCATCGTTTTTTAGTCGCTGAACAGTGCAAAGAGCTCGGGGTGACCCCCCGAGCACTCCTGTTAGAGCCGCTCGCTCGAAACACGGCCCCGGCCATTGCGGCAGCGGCAGTTGTAGCCAGCTCAGACAGCGAGGACCCGATATTACTCGTGCTGCCGTCCGACCATATCTTCTCGGATATTCCGGCGTTTGAAGCGGCGGTCCGCCAGGGGCTGCAGGCGGCCGAACGGGGTGCGATGGTGACTTTTGGGATTGTGCCCACACGGCCAGAGACGGGGTTTGGCTATGTTCGCGCGGTGTCCGTTGCAGAAGCGGCAAACAATGATGAAGCACGACGGGTGGAGGCATTTGTGGAAAAGCCCAGTGCAGAACGCGCGAAAGACTATGTGCTAAGCGGTAACTATTTCTGGAATAGTGGGATGTTCATGTTCCGAGCGTCGGTGTATCTGATGGAGCTTCAGCGTCACTGTCCAAAAATGTTGGCGGCAGTTCAGCAAGCGGTGGTGCGCGCAAAATCAGACTTAGACTTTATCCGGCTTGATAAAGAGGCGTTCTCCCAGAGCCCATCGGATTCGATCGATTACGCCGTGATGGAGAAGACAGATCAAGCGGTCGTGGTGCCCTTGGATGCCGGTTGGAGTGATGTTGGGGCATGGTCAGCGGTCTGGGAGGTGTTACCCCGAGATCCTCAGGGTAATGCCACGCGCGGCGATGTGGTGCTGGAGTCTGCGAAAAACAGCTATGTGCATGCGGAATATAGGCTGGTGACGCTGCTTGGGGTGCAGGATCTGGTCGTGGTGGAGACGTCGGACGCGGTTTTAGTCGCCCACAAAGATCACGCCCAAGACGTCAAAAAAATCGTGGATTCTTTAAAGGCTCAAGGGCGCTCTGAAGTGCAGAGTCACCGCGAGGTATTTCGCCCGTGGGGCGCGTATGACTCGATCGATTACGGGCCGCGTTATCAGGTCAAACGCATCACGGTAAAACCCGGAGCCCGGCTCTCGCTGCAAATGCACCATCACCGTGCCGAGCACTGGGTTGTGGTCAGTGGCACGGCCAGGGTGGTGCTTGGAGACAAAGAGTTATTGCTTGCAGAAAACCAGTCGGTATACATTCCCGTGGGCGAGAAGCACTCCTTGGAGAACCCCGGAAAGGTTGATCTGGAGCTGATCGAGGTGCAGTCGGGTTCCTATTTAGGGGAGGACGACATCGTGCGATTTGAGGACAAATACGGGCGCGTTTAGACTCGCGACCTAACGAGAGTGGGCATATGGCAAAAGTTGCTCTAATCACCGGCATTACTGGCCAAGACGGCTCTTATTTAGCCGAGCTTTTGCTGGAAAAAGGCTACGAGGTTCATGGCATCAAGCGCCGATCATCGCTCTTTAATACAGAGCGTATTGATCATCTCTATCAAGATCCACATCGAAAAAATCGAAAGTTATTCCTGCATTACGGTGATCTTTCTGACTCGAGTAATTTAACGCGTATCCTAAGTGAGACGCGACCCGATGAGGTGTACAACCTTGGCGCCCAGAGTCATGTCGCCGTATCATTTGAGTCGCCCGAGTACACGGCGGATGTGGATGCTCTGGGCACTTTGCGACTGCTTGAGGCGATTCGGTTTCTTGGTCTTGAGAAGAAAACCCGTTTTTATCAGGCATCGACTTCGGAACTCTATGGCCTGGTTCAGGAGATCCCCCAAAAAGAAACCACGCCGTTTTATCCGCGGTCACCGTATGCGGTGGCGAAACTGTACGCCTACTGGATATGCGTGAACTACCGCGAGGCTTATGGCGTGTATGCGTGCAATGGAATTTTGTTTAATCACGAATCAAAGCGCCGTGGCGAGACTTTTGTGACGCGGAAAATTACCCGGGGCCTTGCCAATATTGCTCAGGGGTTAGATGGCTGTTTGTATATGGGCAATCTGGATGCACTGCGCGATTGGGGTCATGCAAAAGATTATGTGCGTATGCAATGGATGATGCTCCAGCAGAATGCCCCACAAGACTATGTGATTGCGACAGGCGTTCAGTATTCGGTGCGTGAATTTATTCAGCGTGCCGCCGCACGTTTAGGTCTGGAGCTCGCTTTTGAGGGTAATGGGATCGAAGAGCTGGCCCGGGTAGCAGCGGTGCACGGTGATCACGCGCCTAAAGTTAAAGTCGGTGATATCGTGGTTCGAGTGGATCCTCGTTATTTCCGGCCTGCCGAAGTGGAGACGCTCTTGGGCGATCCGTCAAAAGCTAAACGGGAATTGGGCTGGGTTCCAGAGATCACACTTGATGAGATGATCGCGGAGATGGTGGATCATGACCTTGATGTGGCGAAGCGCCACGCGCTATTGCGCCAGCATGGGTATTCGGTGAGTGTCGGAAAAGAATAAAGGCTCGGGGATGCGCATCTATGTGGCCGGACATCGTGGCATGGTCGGATCGGCGATTGTTCGCGCGATCAATGTAACCTTTCCAGATGCCAAAGTGCTTACGCAAACCCACGCCGAGTTAGATCTTCTGGATCAGGCGGCCGTTAACCGATATTTATTGGCCGCAAAGCCCGACTATATCTTTATTGCCGCGGCCAAGGTCGGAGGTATTCAGGCCAATAACACCTATCGCGCACAATTCATTTATGAAAATCTGATGATTGAGTCAAACCTTGTGCATGGTGCTTATCAGGCGGGGGTGAGAGACTTGATGTTCTTGGGTTCTTCATGCATCTATCCACGAGACTGTCCTCAGCCGATCAGAGAGGAATATCTTCTCACCGGTCCTTTAGAGCCGACTAATGAGCCTTACGCTTTAGCAAAGATTGCCGGTATCAAATTGTGCGAGAACTACAATCGACAGTATCAGACCAACTATGTTTCGCTAATGCCGACAAACCTTTACGGGCCAGGCGATAACTATGATCTGAATAATTCACATGTGTTGCCCGCCCTGATTCGTAAGGCTCACGAGGGGAAGTTACGCGGCGACACCACCATGGTGGTGTGGGGCTCAGGCCGACCCTATCGCGAGTTTTTGCATGTGGATGACCTGGCTGCGGCGTGTCTATTTTTTATGAAAAAGTCTCTAGATCAGGCGGCGTCCGGTGGCGAGACGCTTCCGTTGCTCAATATTGGAACGGGCCAAGACCTTACTATTCGAGATCTTGCCCAATTGGTATTGAAGGTGGTGGGATCAAGTGCGCAACTGGTGCTGGATCCCACAAAACCAGATGGCACACCAAAAAAACTTCTGGATGTTTCTCGCGCCCGAGCGCTCGGCTGGCAGGCTCAGATCGGACTGGAGGACGGTGTAGGCGATGCCTATCGAGATTTCCTCGATCGCGCGCGTTAGTCGAATACCCGAGCATCCGATAGCGCGGGTGCTTGGCGATCTTTATCAGACAAAATTACCGATTCACGCGTGATGTCAATGGGCCATTGGATGCCAATGACCGTGTCATTCCAGGCCACAGAAGCCTCGGCGTTTGGCGCATAGTAATCAGTGGTTTTATAGAGAAAATTAGTATTGTCTTCCAGTACTAAAAATCCATGCCCGAAACCCGGGGGAATCCAGAGCATGTGCCCTGTGGTGTCACGAAGTTCGCATGCCGCCCAACGGCCAAATGTGGGAGAGCGACGGCGCAAATCAACCGCCACGTCGAACACTGCACCTGTCACGACTCGGACCAATTTGCCCTGGCTATGTGGGGGCAGTTGATAGTGAATGCCGCGTAATACCCCTTTGCTCGAGCGTGAGTGGTTGTCTTGCACGAAGTCTGGGGCAAGACCGGTGGCATCTTTAAAGGCGCGGGCGTTGTAACTTTCCAAAAAAAATCCTCGGTCGTCTCCAAAAACTTTGGGGGTGAGCAGCACGACATCCTGAAAGGGGTGGAGTGGCCGAACATCGAGCATGGCTAAAACACGCGATCTTGAAGTAGGTTGATTAAGTATTGTCCATAGCCGCTTTTGGCAAGAGGGGCCGCGAGCGCCCGCAGTTGTGAGTCACTGATCCATTTCTTTCGCCAAGCGATCTCTTCAGGGCAGGCGACTTTTAGACCCTGACGCTTCTCGATGGTTTGGATAAAAAGACCAGCCTCCAGCAATGACTCATGGGTTCCGGTGTCCAGCCAAGCATGACCGCGACCCATCACCACCACATCGAGTGCGGACGCTTCAAGATACCGTCTATTTAAGTCGGTGATTTCTAGCTCTCCCCGTGCCGATGGCGCCAATTGCTTCGCGAATTCGACCGCACGTTGGTCATAAAAGTACAGCCCTGTTACCGCATAGCGAGATTTTGGCTGGTTGGGCTTTTCCTCTAACGACACTGCCTTCCCGGATGAATCAAACTCCACGACACCGTATCGATGTGGATCATGCACGGGATAGGCGAACACCGTGGCGCCCGAGGGCTGATGATAGGCACGATCCAGGGCACTGGCGAAATCGTGCCCATAAAAAACGTTGTCTCCGAGCACGAGGGCACTCGGGGCGCCATTCAAAAACTGCTCGCCAATTAAAAACGCCTGTGCCAGACCATCCGGTGATGCTTGCACCGCGTACTGCAACTGAATTCCCCAGGATTCACCGCTACCGAGTAGCTGCTGAAATCGGGGAGTGTCCATCGGGGTGGAGATGATCAAAATATCGCGTATCCCGGCCAGCATCAGGGTGGATAGCGGATAAAACACCATGGGCTTGTCATAAATGGGCAGCAATTGCTTGGACAGAGCGAGCGTGGCTGGATGGAGCCGGGTACCGGAACCGCCCGCCAGAATAATGCCCTTACGATGAGAGATCATGGTCAACGCCTTCCAGAACGTGTCTTACGGTTTCGACGACAGACTCCTGCCAATGAGGTGGCACCTGCTTCAGCACGCGCTCTAGTTTAGAGGTGTCGAGCCGGGAATTTAAGGGGCGCTTGGCCGCGGTGGGATAGTCGTGCGTTGAAACGGGCGTAATGGTCTTACAGGTCTGCGCCTTGCCCATTGATTTTGCAGCATTGATGACCACACGGGCATAGTCAAACCAGGTGGTTTCTCCGGCAGGCGCGCAATGATAAATGCCCGATGGGGGTGGCGTGACTGCTCCCGATCCAAATCCTGGTGTCGCAAGGTTTAATAAATCAAGGGTGGCAAGCGCAATATAGTGCGCATTCGTGGGCACGCCCACCTGGTCACTGACCACACGCAGTGTGTCGCGGGATTCAGCAAGCTCGAGCATGGTTTTTAAAAAATTACGGCCATGGGCGCTGTAGACCCAGCTCGTGCGCAGAATAAAATGCCGAGCACCGCTCTCTGTAATAAAACGTTCACCCTCGAATTTGGAGGCGCCGTAGACCGATATTGGAGCACAAGGATCGGTCTCCGTCCACGCGGTGTGGCCCGATCCACTAAACACATAGTCGGAGGAGTAGTGGACAAGAAGCGCCCCGAGCCGTGAAGCGATTTGGGCGATGGCCGCCGGCGCCTTGGCATTGATGTGATACACCAAATCGGGCTCCGACTCCGCTTGATCAACACTGGTGTACGCAGCCGCATTAATAATAATGGAAGGTCTGAGCTCTAACAGGGTCTCGGTTATTCCGGCGATATTGCTTAGATCGCCGCAGTAGTCACGGCTATTTCGGTGCAAAAATATGTGCTCAGGGGCATCGCCCATCGCCTGCACTAGCGCCTGACCCACTTGACCTTGACTACCGAACACCAAAATCATGTTGCGGCGCTGGGTTTATTTGCGACTTGAGCGCTGGACGATGGACTCCCGTATTGAGTGTCGATCCACTTCCGGTAGGCGCCGCTCTGGACTCGAGCGACCCATTGGGAATTTTCCAGGTACCAATCGACTGTTTTCTGGATTCCGCTGGAAAACGACTCGGCGGGTCTCCAACCGAGCTCTCGGGCGATCTTTTCGGCATTGATGGCATAACGCCGATCGTGGCCCGGACGATCCTTTACATAGGTGATGAGAAGTTCATGCTGACCGCCGGCCGCCTTGGCGGTCATCGGAGACTTCTGATCTAACAGGCGGCAGATGGAGCGCACAATATCAATGTTTGGCATTTCGTTCCAACCGCCGATGTTGTAGACCTCGCCTACTTTTCCCTTTGCCAAGACCGACCGAATGGCAGAGCAGTGGTCAGACACAAACAGCCAGTCGCGAACGTTTTTTCCGTCGCCATAGATTGGCAACGGCTTACCTGCTAGCGCGTTGGCAATGACTAATGGAATCAGCTTTTCTGGGAATTGGAACGGTCCATAATTGTTCGAGCAGTTTGTCGTGAGCACCGGCAGACCAAAGGTGTGATGCCAAGCGCGGACTAGGTGATCACTGGCCGCTTTACTGGCAGAGTAAGGACTGTTTGGCTGATAAGCGGTAGTTTCGACAAAGGGTCGATCCGCAGGGCCAAGGGATCCATAAACCTCGTCTGTGCTGACATGTAAAAAACGAAACGCGTTGGCCGCCTCAGGGGTTAGGGCCTGCCAGTAAGCGCGAGCGCACTCGAGTAAATTAAATGTTCCTTGAATATTGGTGGCCATAAACGTGCTGGGACCGTGAATCGAGCGGTCCACATGGGATTCCGCAGCAAAATGAATAATGGCACGCGGCTGATAACGCTCTAATAATTCGGTGACTAAACCGGAATTCCCAATGTCACCCTGAACGAAATGATGGTGCTGATTCGTATTCAGAGACGCAAGATTATCCCGATTGCCCGCATAGGTCAGAGCATCGAGGTTAATGACTGGCTCGGCGGTATTGGCCTGAGCAAACCAGTCGAGTATGAAGTTTGAGCCGATAAACCCGGCACCACCCGTAACCAGAATCATGGCAAGCGTGTAAAAAAGAAACCGGCAACTAATTAACCAATTTTAAAGTCGGTGAGGCTCTTACCACTGACCAATGCCTGTGCGAGCCACTTCGGCTGCTTACCACGGCCAGTCCAGGTGGCGCCCGTGACCGGATCTCGATACTTGGGGGCGACAACACTGCGCTTATCTGCGCCAGGAGCCCCTTCTTTATTGGTGGCTGCCGAACGAGCGCCTGCCGGGGGAGCGGGACGGCCAGGGCGCTTCTTGGTACCTTGGCGCGCGCGCGTTGATGCTGCGCGGGGGGCAAGGCCAAGATCCGCTGCTGTGAGCCCAAAAGCGGCGATCGCTTTTTTGATATTTGCAACCGTCTCCGCCATTTCCCGCTTGCGCAGCGAGGCGGCTTCTTTTTGGAGTTTTTCGATTTGAGCTTGAAGTTGAATAAAGGTGGCCATGAAATTTCCTAGGAAGAATTACAGAAAAGATAGACTTAGTTGAAAGCGATTATAAGGCAGATCTAAATATTTAATTTAGTATAAATGGACATCAGAATATCTGCCGCTAGGATTGGCATGGGTCTGCTGGCACAATACGGTGAAAACCCAAGGTAAGGAAATTATGAAAATTTCGATGATTGGCACCGGATATGTTGGTTTAGTCACGGGCGCCTGCCTGGCCGATGCCGGGAATCAGGTGCTCTGCTTGGACTTGGATGCCGCTAAGATCAAGGTCCTGCAAGACGGCGGTATTCCTATTCATGAGCCGGGATTGCTTGAAGTTGTTCAAAAAAATGTGGCGGCTGGCCGTCTGCGGTTTACAACGAGCGTAGATGAATCTGTGGCATTTGGACTGGTGCAGTTTATTGCAGTGGGCACCCCGCCGGATGAGGATGGATCCGCAGACTTACAGTACGTCGTAGCTGCCGCTCAGGCAATTGGTCAGCGCATGACCAGCGAAAAAATCGTGGTAGACAAGTCAACTGTGCCGGTGGGGACCGCAGACCGAGTCCGTTCGGCGATCGCCGAAGAGCTCGGGAAGCGCGGCGAAAAGATTCCCTATCATGTGGTGTCAAATCCGGAGTTCTTAAAAGAGGGCGCTGCCGTCGAGGACTTTCAGCGTCCAGATCGTATTGTGGTCGGTCTTGATTCGCCCCGCGCAGAGGAAGTGATGCGCGAGATTTACGCGCCGTTTCAGCGGCAACATGAAAAGCTCATGATTATGGATGTGCGATCGGCGGAACTTACAAAGTACGCAGCCAATGCCATGTTGGCCACGCGAATTAGTTTTATGAATGAACTCGCCAATCTGGCGGAATCCCTCGGCGCAGACATTGAGGCTGTTCGGCGGGGAATTGGCTCAGATTCGAGAATCGGCTATGGCTTTTTATATTCCGGTACCGGCTACGGGGGCTCGTGCTTCCCCAAAGACGTGAAGGCCCTGATTAAAACCGCGGCGGGTGTTGGCCGGGATCTCAAGGTGTTAAATGCAGTAGAAGAAGCCAACGATGTCCAAAAAAGCGTACTCGTAAAAAAGATTGTTCAAGCGTTTGGCGAGCGACTTACCGGTCTGCGATTTGCGGTGTGGGGTCTCGCGTTTAAGCCCAATACCGATGACATGCGTGAGGCCCCAAGTCGCGTCATCATTCAAGAGTTGGTGGGCCGTGGGGCGTCGATATGTGCCTATGATCCGGTGGCCATGCCCGAGGCAAAGCGGGTCATTCCCGAGATGATTGATTACGTTGGCTCACCCATTGAGGCATTGAAAGGTGCAGATGCGCTGGTGATTGTCACCGAGTGGAAAGAGTTTCGTAGCCCGGACTTTGACGAAATGGCAGCCCTGCTGAAGACTAGGCGTGTCTTTGATGGTCGTAATATGTACGAGCCGGCTGTTGCGAAGCGAGCAGGGCTTGTGTACGAGGGTATTGGTCGCCGCTAGAGTTGATGAATCATCTCTTTTCATATTAATGAATGCCGTGAAATCGGTTCTTGTGACAGGGGCTGCGGGTTTTGTTGGCATGCATACCGCGCTCGCGTTGCTTGCCCGCGGCGATCGGGTGGTCGGTCTGGATAATCTCAACGATTATTACGATCCTGAGCTAAAACGATCCCGGCTCGCCTACATTGAATCACACGCCCCGGGCGGACGCTTTGAGTTTGTCCGCGCTGATCTCGCCGATCTGAATGCAATGCGCCAGGTATTTGAGCGCGAGCACTATGATGGCGTTGTTCATCTCGCAGCCCAGGCGGGTGTACGCTACTCATTAAAAAACCCTCAAGCGTATGTAGACAGTAACCTTACGGGATTCGTTCAGATTCTTGAGGGAATGCGATCTCAGATCCAGCAAGGTCCGAGCGGTCTCGGAGGCGCACATTTGGTGTATGCAAGCTCTTCTAGTGTGTATGGCGGGAACAAAAAACTGCCCTTTGCTGAAACCGATCGGGTGGATCATCCCGTTAGTCTGTATGCGGCGACTAAAAAAGCTAACGAGTTAATGGCCCATACTTATTCCCATTTATTTCGAATACCTGCAACGGGCCTGCGTTTCTTTACGGTCTATGGGCCATGGGGTCGGCCGGATATGGCGGCCTTTATCTTTACTAAAGCGATTCTGGCCGGCGAGCCGATTACCGTGTTTAACCACGGGAAAATGGCGCGGGATTTCACTTACATTGATGATATTGTGCAAGGGGTGATCCGTGTTTTAGACACGCCACCTGTGGCCGAACCCTCCGCAGAGGATTTCGCATTCGAAATGATGGCGCCGCACCGGGTGCTCAATATCGGTAATCATCGCCCCGAACCGTTGACTGAATTTATTGCGGCAATTGAAGACGCTGTAGGTATTCGGGCGAAACAGAATCTTCAGCCGATTCAGCCCGGGGACGTCCCCGCCACCTACGCTGATACATCCGCGTTGCACGCGCTCACGGGATTTGCGCCCTCAACGCCGCTGCGAGACGGTATTGCCCGCTTTGTGGCGTGGTATCGGGATTACTACAAGGTCTAACGGGAATGTCGCGCGGGTATCGCGGGCGAGTGTTTTGGGGTCCGGTGACCTAGGGTAACTGCAGCGCTACGGCCACCACTCCCAGCGCCGTGCTGACCAGGAGTGTGGTCAGCATGCCAAGACGAAATTGCAGCAACATTAGCGCCGCCAGCACCGAAATGAATATGGCGACCAAGTCTAGGCTTCGCCAAGACCAGAGTTGACCATCGGGAAAGAAGGTGTGCTGCGCAAAGATTAAGGTAAGGTCAATGATGACGCCCACCACCGCTGCGCTGATGGCCGTGAGCGGTGCGGCCAATGACAGGCTTTTACGGGTGGCTTCTACCCAAGGCGCACCCACCAGAATAAACACGAAGGACGGCAGAAAGGTGAACACCGTCACGACGATGGCGCCAAGTGTACCGGCCCACGTAATGGGCAAATAGGCAAGGCTCGTGTGCTGTGCCGCACCCACAAAGCCTACGAATGCATTGATCATGACCAGGGGCCCGGGAGTGGTTTCACCGAGCGCCAGGCCGTCCATCATCTGTGCAGCGCTTACCCACTGATAGTCGTTAACCGCAGAGTCAAACACGTAGGGGAGGACGGCATAGGCGCCCCCAAAGGTTACCAGGGCGACTTTGGTAAAAAACGCGGCCATATCGGTGAGCACATGGGTGCCGAACTGCTGCACGACACTGTAGAGCAGGGCCCACACGGCAATACCGGTACCCAGTGCCGTTAAGATGTGCCGGGTATCGGTCATGCTATGGGTGGGAATCGGCGTGTGATCATCGATCATGAAATGACGTTGTTCCGCATATTCCTGAGTTGCGGAATCGCCCGGCGCACTGTCGCGCGCCGAGCGAATCCCGGTGGGCGCTTCCAGACCGCGTATGGGGCTGCGCGATAACAAATGGGTGAGCCAGCCCACAAACGCGGCGATGGAAATGATCGCGATAAACGAGAGTCCTACCAGTAGACCCAGCAGTGATCCCACAGCGATTCCCCACCAAAACGGGCCACGCAATACACGCTGGCCCAATTGCACACAGGCCGCCAGCACAATCGCCAGCACCGCAGGCTTGACCCCATACAGCAGGGCCTGAATCTCCGGCATGTGTCCATACAGCACATAGAGAGAACCGATCAGGCACATGATCACAAGGGAAGGCAGGATAAACAGCACGCCGGCGGCGATGCCGCCCAGTGACCCATGGGTAAGCCAACCCAGATAGGTGGCCAATTGCTGGGCCTCGGGCCCTGGAAGAACCATGCAATAGTTCAGGGCATGCAAAAAACGGCCGTCCGAGATCCAGCGACGGCGCTCCACCAATTCACGGTGCATGAGCGCAATCTGCGCGGCCGGACCGCCGAACGAGATCGCGCCGATCTTCAGCCAGAGCCGGGCGCTATCGAGAAAGGAGATGCTGGAAGTCGGCTGCAATTTTTTCAGTGGCCAGATCGTGCGGAATGACTAAGCGCAACTTGCCCTGGCCATCAAAGATATAAGTGAACGTGGTGTGGTCGATCGTGTAGGCCATGGGATCCTTGGCCGAGGCTTTGGTCTCCACTTTTTTGTAAAACACGCGAAAATCCTTGGCAATCGCTTGCACCTGCTCGGGCGTGCCGCGCAGTCCCACGATCGAGGGATCAAAGGAGTTCAGGTACTGCCTTAATTTCTCCGGCGTGTCGCGCTCAGGATCAACGGTGATGAACACTAACTGCAATTGGTCGCCACGTGGGCCTAGTGCTTTGCGCACTTCGCCCATTTTAGTCAGGTGAGTGGGGCAGGCATCGGGGCAGTACATAAAGCCAAAAAATACCGCGGTGACTTTTCCGGGAAAATCTGCCGGCGTGCGCACCTGCCCAGTCAGATCGGGCAGGGAATAGGTCTGGCCCCACGGTGCCCCGGTCACGTCCATGGCATTGAATTTGGTTTTGGATTCTCCGCAACTGGCCAGGCCAAGCACGGCGACCCCTAAGGCAAACCCCCAGGCAAACGATCGAAGGGTCTGCATTTGGCGAGAACGGGGGGTTCGTGCTGTCATAGTCGGCTATGGTAACTCGCAGGCCTGGCGGCCAAGGGATTGCGGTGATCGGGGCGGGGCTTGCCGGAGCGGCGTGTGCCCGTGCCTTGGCGCGCGCTGGCGAACGTGTGACGGTTATGGAGTCCGGGGCGGCTGCAGCGTGCGGTGCATCCGGAAATCCGCTGGGTATATTCCATCACCTGTATTCCAAAGACTATAACCTGGCCTCTCAATGGAGTGAATACGGGGCGATGTGCACTCATCGTTGGTTAGATGAGCTTGCGCCAATCGCACGGGCCTTGGGATGGGAGTGTCTGGGGAAGACCTGTGGTGTTTTGCAATTGACCGAGGATGGCGATCACCTGGAGTATTGGGATACCCGGGGGGGTTGGATTAAACCGGGCGCATTCGTGGCTGCCTGTCTGGCGGACGCGAAAGATCATGGCGCAACGATACGCTTTCATGTGACGGTGAAGCGGGTGAATGCCGATGGCGTGATCTATTTTGCGGATGATCAACCTGAGGCATTCGATGTGGTCGTGGTCTGTGCGGCGCAAGGCATGGATACGATCTTGCCCGATCACACCCTTGGTCTAAATCAGATCCGGGGCACGGTGACCTCGTTTACGCTGCCCAGCGTGCACGCTGATTTAAGGGCTTTGCCGTGTGTGATCTGTGCCTCGGGCTATGCCACCCCCGTCGTCAATGGCCAGATGGTGGTGGGCGCCAGTTATGAGCGACTGCCCGATGGCCCGCCGGATCCCGTGTCGAATCTGGAGCGCCTGCGAGTGATCGATGGGCGTTTGGCGGATGTGTGCGCTACTGTTCCGCAGTCAGATCGAACCAGCATTCGCAGCGCCACCATTGACCGCATGCCCCTGGTGGGCGCGGTACTGGACATCACACAGGCCTTAACGCCCCAGATGTCCCAGTTACATCATTTGCCGCGCAATCCGAAAGTCTGGGTATTGGGGGGCTTGGGTTCCCGGGGTTTGACATCGGCCCCTTTGGGTGCCGAGGTGATCACGGCTCAGCTCCAGGGGCTTGCGCCACCGATTAATGCGGGGTTATTAAAGGCCGTGGATCCCGCCCGCTTTGCCCTGCGCCAGCACCAGCGCCGTGCTAGATTCTGACCCATGAATTTTCAGCAACTGAGGATTATTCGCGAAACCGTCCGTCAAAAGTTCAATCTGACGGAGGTCTCTCATGTGCTGGCGGCCTCGCAGTCCGCGGTGAGCAAACACATTAAGGATCTGGAAGATGAACTGGGGCTGGTGCTTTTTGCCCGCCGAGGAAAGCGCTTGCTGGGCTTAACCGAGCCCGGGCAAGAGGTGCTGTGTTACGCCGAGAAGATTCTTCAGGAAGCCGACAATCTCCAGGCGGTAGCGAAGAGTTTTTCCGCCCAGGACGAAGGCCGTCTGGTGCTGGCCACGACCCACACCCAGGCCCGCTATTCTTTGCCGGAAATTGTCCGTCGATTTCGGGAGGAATTTCCGAAGGTCCA
>JACCDW010201644.1_pt1 | contig 15447 bp, 12 predicted proteins | sample 7449781 | NCBI WGS metagenome assembly JACCDW01 (sample SAMN15323449, study PRJNA562643) | freshwater metagenome | isolation source: river surface water | place: USA:Blue River Watershed | collected 2017-08-18
ACCATTTACAATTCACCATAATTTGGCCTAAATTGTTAACTAATCATGCATCATAATCCAACACCACCTTTTCGGTAAGTGGATGGGCCTGACAAGTCAATACAAATCCTTCTTCTACTTCTGCTTCGGTTAAAGCGAAATTGGCATCCATTTTTACCTTGCCTTCAATCACCTTCGCACGACAGGTACAACAAACGGCCCCCTTACAACTAAACGGCGCGTCTACGCCTGCTTCAATGGCCGCATCTAAAATGGTTATACCAGAGGTTTCTAAATCAAAATCGGTTTCAATGCCGTATTGTATCACCGTCACCTTCGCGTTCACATCACCACCACTGCTTTCGCCTGCGGCCTTGTTCACAGCATCAACAACAGATGAGAAATATTCAATGTGAATTTTCGCAGCATCAATTTTTAAATGGGTCAACCCTTGTTTGATGTTTTCCATCATAGGACCGGGACCACAAATAAAGTAATCGTCCGCATTCACGCCACCAAATTGTTCTAATAACGCTGGTACACGGTCAACGGAAATCAAACCTTTTTGAAGCGCACTCACTTCAGCGCTAGGTTGCTCAAAAACATACACCAGCTTTAAGCGCGCTTCTACTGAAGCTATTTTATCTAACTCTGCCTTGAAAATGGTCGAAGCTTCGTCCTTATTGGCATAAACCAAGGTAACCGTGCTCTGCTTTTCTACGTACAACACACTTTTCAAAATACTCATCATGGGCGTAATGCCACTGCCACCAGCAAACAAGACGTAGTTCTTTTTTTGATTGCCAGAAAGCACCGTGTGAAAGTTCCCCATTGGTGTCATTACGTCCACCACATCGCCAACTTTTAAATGACGGTTAATGTGAGTAGATACCAAGCCACCTTGAACCTCTTTTATGGCAACGCGCAATTCTTTTTCGGTAAAGGGACTGGTACAAAGACTATAAGAACGACGCACTTCTTGTCCGTTCAAGGTCATTTTTAAAGTGATGTACTGCCCTTGTTTGAACAAGTACTCGGGTTGTTGCATTGGAGGGACTTCAAACGCCACCGAAACTGCTTCTGCGGTCTCGCGACGGATGTCCTTTACTTTTAAGGTATGAAAACGTGCCATGAATTATTACAGCCTGTAAAGATACGGCTTTTGACACAGATTTGGCAATTACGGGCGACCAAGCGCTTTTACAAGGGCGACTGACTTTAAGCACTGTTTTTTTGTTTGGGCGCCCCCGCTTATTACAATAAATACCTTCAGCGGGTCCCGCTTTCCGCTATAGCCACCACAGCCGGGCCCAAGCAGGCGAAGGGCGTGCGCGGTTGCCTCCTAAATAATTGCGGCACCTGCGCCACCCATCGCCTGCTAAGTCCCGTCTGCGGTGGGCTGCCGCTGCAATCGGTGGCGCACTGTTACGCTTTGTTTAACCGCCAATACTCGTATTTCTTTTACTATTTATTGGCTGAATTAGCCTATTACCACTGCATTCTGCATCCAAATAGGTCGATCAGGGCCAGCCTTGAAGCCCCTTACGTTCAATGATAATGGTCATGCTCAATACCACATATTGAACAAATGTTAATGACTTTAGGTATCAATTTTAAATTTTCTTAAATCGGTTGTATTCCGCTAATGGCGGTATTCTAGCTTGTTTTTAAGGGGTGCGTTGTTTGCCCTGTCTAATAACAGCTTGATGCCTAAGTAATCATCTGGCTGCTCTGACAACTATCATTCGTCACACATATCCAACGGCAGGCATTATGCCATATATTTGTACTATCAGCAAATTATGGACGCAATAAATCACGAAGATCGTTTTGAAGAAAAACTCACCGCAGGGGAGTTTATTGAGCCTAAGGATTGGATGCCGGAAATTTACCGCAAACACCTCATTCGCCAGATATCACAACACGCCCACAGCGAAGTGGTAGGCATGTTGCCTGAAGGCAACTGGATCACACGCGCCCCAAGCTTACGCGCGAAATTAGTGTTGTTGGCTAAAGTGCAAGATGAAGGGGGACATGGTCTCTACCTTTATACGGCAGCTGAATCGCTGGGCATTTCACGCGATGAACTGCTCGATAACCTGCTCACCGGAAAAGCAAAGTATTCGTCAATATTTAACTACCCAACACTTACATGGGCCGATATCGGTGCTATTGGTTGGTTGGTAGATGGGGCCGCGATTATGAACCAGGTGATGCTGCAACGCACCTCCTACGGACCATACAGCCGCGCCATGATTCGCATTTGTAAGGAAGAAAGTTTCCACCAACGTCAAGGCTATGAAATCATGATGCGCATGTCGTTCGGTACACCCGAACAAAAAGCCATGGCACAAGATGCGATGAACCGCTGGTGGTACCCAACGCTTATGATGTTTGGTCCGCCTGATCGCGAAAGTCCAAATAGCGAGAACGCCATCAAATGGCGTATTAAACGCGAAACAAACGACCAATTACGTCAACGCTTCGTTAACCAAACGGTGCGTCAAGCAGAATACCTTGGCCTTACTATTCCTGATGCTAAACTCAAATGGAACGAAGAGAAACAAGGATACGATTTCTCTGAACCAGATTGGGTAGAATTCAAAAGCGTTATTCAAGGAAACGGACCATGTAACCGCGACCGCCTTGCAGCCCGTAACAAAGCCCATAAAGAAGGGGCATGGGTGCGCGAAGCTGCCGCTGAATATTCAAAAAAGACCGCTGCGGTTAATGCAGCATAATATTAAATTTAATTACCATGAGCGATAGCCAAGGCCCACTTTGGGAAGTATTCGTACAGAAAAAATCAGGACAACCATTTGTCCATGCTGGCAACGTACACGCCTTTGATAAAGAAATGGCTTTACAAAATGCCCGCGATGTGTATTCACGCAGAAACGAAGGTACCGCCATTTGGGTCGTGCCAAGCGACGCCATCACCGCCAGTACGCCGGAAGACATGGGTGCCTTCTTTGAACCGTCGAATGATAAAATTTTCCGTCACCCTACGTTTTATCAGATTCCTGATGGAATCGGCCACATGTAAGGAGTATGGAAAAACAAGCGTTATACAATTACCTCATCCACCTCGCCGACGATAGCGTGGTGCTGGCTCAACGGTTGTGTGAGTGGACAGGTCACGGACCGTTTCTTGAAGAGGATTTGGCCCTGACCAACATTTCATTGGATGTTTTTGGCAGAGCACGTGCTATTCTTGAATACGCCGCTCAACTCGAAGGCAAGGGTCGCACAGAAGACCACTTAGCGTTTTTTAGAAACGAACGCGAATACACCAACGTGTTATTGGCTGAATTACCTAATGGCGATTATGCTAAAACAATGATGCGCCTGGCATTCATGAATGCCTACGATTTCTTGCTCTATACTGAACTTTCAAAAAGCACCGACGCTACCTTAGCGGGTATCGCAGCTAAAGCAGTTAAAGAATCCATTTACCATCGTCGCCACAGTTTCAGTTGGATTGAACGTTTCGGAAATGGTACCGAAGAAAGCATGAACCGCTTAAAAGAGGCCTTCCTCGATACGTGGTCATTCACCGGTGAAATGTTTGAAAGCCATGCGCAATTTGCTGAATTAGCAAAAACGGGCGTGGTTGTAGACCCAGCAACGTTGAAGGCAAATTGGGACAAGGATATTCGCGATCTTCTCCAACGTGCTGGCCTGACTGCTCCTGAAGGGGTGTACATGCACACAGGTGGCAGAAAAGGGGTTCACACAGAACATCTAGGACATTTATTAGCTGAAATGCAATCCCTACCGCGTAGCTTGCCGGAGGCAACTTGGTAATGAGCCCATTCAAAAAACTATATCCCTACTTTGTTGATATATGGCAGTACATCATCATCATTGTTATCATGGTGATTGCTGCCATATTTATTCTTTAAGATGCTGTCTTCCCGCGAAGATATTCTAGCACTGCTTGAAACGATTCCCGACCCTGAGATACCGGTTATCTCCATTGTTGAACTGGGTGTGGTGCGCGAGGTGTTATTGCAAAACGATACTGTTGAAGTCACCATTACGCCGACCTACAGCGGCTGTCCGGCCATGAAACAAATGGAAGACGATGTGCGCACCGCCTTGTTACATGCTGGGTTCGAAAACATAAAAATCAGCATGGTGTACAATCCACCATGGACCACCGACTGGATGAGTGCTGAAGCGAAGGAAAAATTACGTAAGTACGGTATCGCTCCTCCTGCCGAAAGCAGTGCCGATAAAGCTTCTATCACGGGTAAAGCGCGCCACGTGCCTTGTCCCCGCTGTCACAGCGCCAACACCACCATGGTGTCGCAATTCGGCAGCACAGCTTGTAAAGCACTTTTCAAGTGCAACGACTGCCTCGAAGCGTTTGATTTCTTTAAGTGTATTTGAGGGGATGAAATTTTCTCACCTCACGTAATTCCTATTCTCACCAATGCGCCACCCTGTGAGTTTTTCTATAAAGTACAAAAACCGGTACTTCAAATTTCGGGGCACACGCGAAACATCGTAATCAAATGACCAAGTCGCTTTTTCAATGCGTTCCTTCATAATGGCAGGATGTGTACCGGTGTATTCCTCCAACAAATCAATGTTGTTGTAATCGTACTCGGCCGTTTTGACGACATTTTTTTCCATCCACTGATCATCGTGCCACATCTTATGAAAACTCTCCTGCTTAGCCTGCTGCGCTGCAGGCGGTTTCACCCAACCATAGTGATATATACTCGCACCAGCATCGCGTATACGCAATTTTGTATTGTCTGTTTTACGAAAACCCTGGGCGTCTTTGTAAGAGCGAATGGACTTGTTATTCCTTATAATGCGAATCTCATGACTATACCAACGGCGTCCTACACCAATGTATTTATACAAACCATAAAAGTGCTTGTAGGTAAATAATAAACCTTCCACACGGGTATCGGTTAAATAGTTCTGCATGGCTTGTCGCACTGCGCCATAATCGGCTTCATGCACACATTCATCACTCTGAATATAAAAACACCAGTCAAAACTGGCAGGAATGGCGTCAAATACTTTATTGGTTTCTACTGCCAATAACGTGCCTCCAGTACGCAAGGCGTCGTCCCAAACAGTGTCTATAATAACAATCTTGTCGTATTGCGCTTGTAATTGCTCTACCAACTTCCTGGTGCCATCGTCACTGTTTCCAACCCCTACATAAAATTTATCGCAAACGGGCAACACCGATAAAATGGCCTCCCTTACAGGATAGTCGTACTTGATCGCATTGCGTATAATCGTAAAGCCTGCTACTTGCATATTTCTAGAAAGGATAACCAATGCCAAAATTAACCACAATTCGGTTCCATGGACGGGTAACGGGTTCCTGATTAATAAAGGTCCAACGATTGGTGGCAGGTAAACTGGGATCTTTAAGGGGAGCTGCTAAATCAAATCGAATAACAAAGAAGTCCAAATCCCAACGCACACCCATACCACCACCTATGGCAATTTGATCAATGAATTGGTTCAAATAAAATTCGCCTCCTGGCTTCGTAGGGTCGGGGGTCAAACGCCATATATTGCCGGCATCCACAAACAGCGCACCATTGAAACCGCGTAAAATATTGAATCGGTATTCTAAATTACCTTCTAATAACATGTCGCCAATTTTGTCGAAACGGGTTGTGCTTTGTGATGGGTCGTAACCACCAGGACCAAGGGTGCGCGCCCGCCACGCCCTCACACTGTTTGGCCCACCACTAAAAAAACTTTGTTCATAGGGCAGCACCGATAAATTTTTCAAAGGCTTGCCAATACCGCCAGCCAAACGATACACCATGCGACTCTTTTTTCGTAAGGGAACGTATACTCTATAGTCAACTTCCGTTTTTACAAACTGCGCAAATGGAATTCCGCCAAGTAAATACCTGCCCAAGGTGTCTTGTTCGTGTCCGGTCTTTTCATATACCGCCCGCAATAAATTGCCCGAGGAGGCCACCGCAACGCGCAGGTAATAAACCGGCTTTTGACTGGCATTGGTATTCTGGGTTGAAAAATAGGTAACGGCGTAGCGGCTTAGTGTAGTAACGTGATCAATAAAGGAATTGCGAAGAAAAGCATCATTACTGGCGTTCAAACTGCTCTGAAAAGCGGCACTGAGCTTAGCGCGTACATAATAAATTTCTGTTGGGGTGATATCGTGCTTCAACGTGTTGTTATGTGTTTTGAATGTAAAACCATAATCAACTGAACCAATCGCTCGGGTAAAAATATCACGGGCCTGTAAATTGTACGACGACTTAATATAAGTCCTTGGCGACATGCGCTTCGGGAAATTCAATAATGAAAAGGGGAAGAAAGCACGTGGTATGGATAAACTCATCTGTGGCCCGAATTGAAAGGTATTAAAGGCAGATAGTTTGTCAATTTGATTCTCCTGGGTGTTCTGTGTGTTGAACTGACTTTGTGCCAAAATAGCCGATTGCAAGCGAATCTCCAATAATTCGCCGCCCTTCAAGAAATTTCGATTTTGATACACGGCACTCACCTCTGCACCTCCGTTACCCGAAGTATGGGTGAGTTGTGTTTCTGCTGTTATGGATTGTTTGATCAATGGGGTGCAAATTATATAACATGCAAGCCCACCTTCTGCATCTGTGGGGTAAAATTGAATGGTCACGTTTTTAAAAATTCCTAACCCAAGCAAACTTTTATAAGTCAGCGTAGCGGTATCGCGACGAAACAACATGTTAGGATGTATGTCAATGTGTGACAAAAAAAGCGAGGTACGGTAACTAAGTGGATGATTGAGTAAAAATTGCAATCCACCGCGAGCAGTTCTAAGGGTGTCTTTGAAATAAGCATCGCGCACATTGCCAGTCACAGGCTCAGTCACCACATACACTTGCCGTATGGTGTGCTGCTGGTGATTCACGTATACAAGCGAATCGTTGGTGCTACTGTAGGGCTTTCCGAATTTCTTCAGCTTCGCAATAAGGTTCACGGTGTGTGTTGAACTGAAGGTGTCTGCATCAAAAGTCAAATAAGCACTCTCATAAAAGTAATACCCATTGTTTAAGGCATGATCGGTTAAACGTGTGCGAATTTCCTGCAAATGCACAAAATCATAGCGGTCACCTTTGTGTATCGCGGCATATAGACTGTCTTTTAAAAAGGCTCCCAATTGTTTGTCACTTGGCTTGAATTCAAGTGAACCTATTGTGTAAGAGGGACCCGGTTGTAACACATAGCGAATTTTTGCGCGCTGCGTTTTTGTATTGAGTAGTATGGTATCGGTTACTTTATTGTTGAAGTAACTCTTGCTGAATAAAAAGCGACTAAGTTGGTAACGGGTTTGTTCGGCTAGCGAAGAGTCAAGTAATACAGGCGCTTCACCAATGTCACGTAAACTCTCAAGTAAAATGGGACTGTCCTTGTCCTTCAACCTTGCTTCAAATTCACGTTTCCCTTTTTTACGTCGCTTACGGTTTCTTGCATTGTTGCGCGCTATGCGTTTCTGATTAATCCTGTCGTATTTCTCGTTACGTTCAAACTTCTTCCTTGCAATTAATTCGGGATTGAAACGGTTATACCACCACACATAAAAATCAATCTTGAATAAAAATTTTCGATTAGGTCGCTGCCGATAATAGGTTTCAATCTCTTCTAAAGGAATTTTTGTGCCTTTGTAATTTACGGTCTCTACTTCGTCTACAAGGTACTGGCCGGGACGTAAGGTTTTAATGGCATTACAGCCACTGAGCAACTGCAGAAGCACTAGCCACAACACCCATGGTGATGCCTTCAAACAAAGCGTTATTTTTGTGTGCTCTCGCAAATAGGGTAAAACTGCTAATTTAGAGGAAATAATGCTGAGTAAAAACGAACGATCTAGAGTTAAAGCACTTCATTCTCAGAAGGGTAGAGAAACAGCTCAACTCTTTCTGGCAGAAGGTGTCAAGCTGGTAAGCGAAATAGTGCGCTCTAACCCAGGTTGTATACAGTGTTTGTATGCTACTCAAGCGTTTATTGGCTCGGTTAACTTGGCGGGTGTTCATCATTTAATTGTTGAAGAAGATGAATTGGCAGCAATTAGTACGCAACAACAACCCAATCAGGTTTTGGCAGTGTGCCATTATATGAAACACCAAACAACTGATTTCCAACCTAACCATCAAGTAGCACTTTATCTCGATGATATCAGAGATCCCGGCAACCTCGGCACCATGATTCGCTTAAGCGATTGGTTCGGTATGACTACCTTATTTTGTTCGCCAACGAGTTGCGATTGGTACAACCCGAAAGTGATACAAGCCACCATGGGCGCGTTCTTGCGCGTTAATGTAGTGTATTCTGAACTGTCGGCGCTTAAACACGAATTCCCTCAAATGCCAATATATGGCGCAGTGCTAAACGGGGTAGATGTGTATGGTGCGCAACTAACACCTGGACTCATTGTTATTGGTAACGAAGCGCATGGTATCGCCCCCGATAATTTAAAGTTCATCACTCATCCTCTTACCATCCCATCGCATACCAACAACGGAACCGAATCTCTCAATGCTGCTATGGCGGCGGGCATGCTGGCTGCAGAATTTTTTAGGCAATTGCGTTAAATTATTCGTTTGCTTTTCAACGATTAACAAGGGTAGCAGGTGGCTGCTTTTTTGGGCGTGCCCCCCTGAAGCGAAAGCCATTCTTTAAATGAAAAACAAGGGAGCTTTCTGCTTCAGGGGGTCAGGCCCTCGCTACAACCCCGCTCCAAAATGCTACCAGCACGGCACTCCGCGGTCTTTTTTTCAAAAAGCCTGCTCGTTGCACGTGCTGGTAAGCATTTTGTTCACGGGGGTTTTCGCTACGGTCCTTCACGCAGCTCAACGCTACCTGTTACGCCCAATTATCACGATTTTTTTTCCTTCGACAATTCGTCCTTTGCATTGGTTACAATACACTTGTAACGCAACCACACACTGTCGCCTTTATTGAAGCGGACTTCTGCCTCACGATCCTGACGACCATACAACGTAACAGTGTTGAATATAATTTTAACTTGAACAGTTTGACCAGGTAATACGGGGGCTTGTGGAAAATCTACGGTGGTGCAACTGCACGCAACTTCTACCGAAGTAATTACTACCGGCTCATTACTGGTATTGGTTAGTTCGTAGGCATGCTCTACCACGGTGCCTTTTTTCACCATACCAAAATGATGTTTCCCGTCCTTTACCTTCACCAATGTTTGCGCAGGGACCAACATGGGAAGCAGAAGCAGTAAATAAAAAATCCCCCGCAGCAAGCTGGGGGGATTTCTGTAGAATATGACAATTTTAGCCATTGGACTTAGGACGAACCTCACCCTTAATTCTGATTTTCTTTACAGCAAATTTTGAATTCGATGTTACGGTGATGTTCTTTTCAAATTTACCGGCACGTGCTGTGTCGTACTTGATTTTAATCACGCCACTTTTGCCAGGTAAAATAGGCTCTGTAGGCCAGCCCGGTTTGCCATCAATGGTCGTAGCTGTGCATCCGCACTCACCCTGCACCGAAGTAATGGTCAATGGTGTTTTCCCAACATTGGTGAATTTGAACTCACGTATACCATTTGATTCGTAATCAATAGTACCATAATCGAGTACCTCGGTTTCAAATTTCATTTCTGGTGCACTCGGATCGTTATTGGGAATAACAGAATCCTGTGCGCTCGCCGTAGCAAAGCATACCAGAAAGGCCAATAGGGATAAAATCTTTTTCATGGCTTAGTGCAAAAAACAATTAACCTTTTTTCTCTACTGGAGCACCAGCAGGAACTGGGTTTTGTGGAAGGGCTTCTTCAACCGGCTTAGGGTTAACGTTACCTTTAATAGTCAATACCACATTACCACTCTTAGCATTCGACATAACAGTAACGGTTTTGTAGATTGGCCCCGGACGGTTAGTGTCGTATTTTACTTTAATGGTACCAGATTTACCTGGAAGTATTGGTGCTGTAGGACACTCAGGTACAGTACAACCACAGCTACCTTGACAATTGGTGATAACCAATGGGTCTTTACCGTTGTTAGTAAATTTGAACTCGCAAACGCCATCTCCGCCTTGTTGCACTGTTCCATAATCATGCTCCATCTTGTCCATTTTAATGTCAGCATTGCTAGCTGGTTGTGAAGCTGGAGGCGCCGGATTGTGATTGTGCGGGTCTTGTGCGTTAGTAATCATGGTTAAACCGGCAACCAGTCCGAATGTGAGAATCAACTTTTTCATTGTGTAGATTTTTCTAATAATGTTTCGTTTTTAGAGTTTTACTAAAATCGTGCCATAAAGTTATTATTAGGCCCGTATCATTTCCGTAAATTTACGAAATTTAACAATAAAAGTCACGAAACGTCCAAGTATGGAAATTCCTAAGATCTACAGTCCGTCAGAAGCAGAGAACAAATGGTATGCTCATTGGCTGAATAAGGGGTTTTTTAAATCCACCCCCGATCAGCGCACGCCCTACACCATCGTCATCCCTCCGCCAAACGTCACTGGGGTCTTACACATGGGCCACATGCTCAACAACACCATACAGGATGTACTCATCCGTAGGGCACGCATGCTTGGATTCAACGCCTGCTGGGTGCCTGGTACCGACCATGCCTCCATCGCTACCGAGGCGAAAGTAGTGAAACTACTGGCCGACCAAGGGATTAAAAAGACCGATCTCTCTCGCGAAGATTTCTTGAAACACGCGTGGGACTGGAAAGAAAAATACGGCGGCATCATTCTCGAACAATTAAAAAAATTGGGCGCTTCATGTGATTGGGACCGCACAGCGTTTACCATGGATCACGACCGCTCTGAGGCAGTGTACGACGTGTTTATTGATCTCTATAACAAAGGCCATGTTTACCGGGGTGTACGCATGGTAAACTGGGATCCTGCAGGTCAAACGGCCGTGTCCGATGAAGAGGTTATACACAAGGAGTCTACTGGTAAACTCATTTATGTTAAATACCGCATCGAAAACACCGATGAATTCCTTGTTGTTGCTACAACGCGGCCCGAAACCATTATGGGTGATACGGCTGTGTGCGTTAACCCCAACGATGAACGGTACACCCACCTCAAAGGAAAAAAAGTAATCGTGCCGGTGGTGAACCGCGCCGTACCTGTTATTTTCGACGAATATGTTGATCCAGCTTTTGGAACGGGTGCTCTCAAAGTAACTCCAGCACACGATATCAATGACTTCAATCTCGGCATCAAACACAAATTACCTGTTATTGATGCTCTTAACCCTAATGGCACTATCAGTGAGGCTGCTGGGGCATATGTGGGCATGGACCGTTTTGCGTGCCGCAAAAAAATCAGTGCGGATTTAACAGAAGCGGGACTAGTTGAAAAAGTTGAAGAAATTAAGAACAAAGTAGGGTATAGCGAGCGCACCGATGCGGTTATCGAACCGCGTTTATCAATGCAATGGTTCTTACGCATGAAGGATGTGAGTAAGCCTGCATTGGAGGCAGTTACTAGCGGTGAAGTGAAATTGATTCCCGAAAAATTTATTAATACCTACACCCACTGGATGGAAAATGTGCACGATTGGTGCATCAGCCGTCAATTGTGGTGGGGACACCGCATTCCTGCTTGGTACGATGGTAATGGTAATACCGTGGTGTGCAGAACCCGTGAAGAAGCGGTGGTTTTGTTAGAAAAACAAACCGGCACAACTGTCGATGCAACTTCACTTAAACAAGATGACGATGTGCTCGATACGTGGTTCTCATCGTGGCTGTGGCCTTTAACCGTGTTTGATCCGCATGTGATTAAGAATGGTTGGGACAAAGCCAACGAAGAATTAAAATACTATTACCCTACCAATGATTTAGTAACAGCGCCTGAGATTTTATTTTTCTGGGTGGCCCGCATGATCATTGCTGGTAAGGAATACACTGGTTTAAAACCCTTCAATAATGTGTACCTCACTGGTATTGTGCGCGATAAATTGGGTCGTAAAATGAGCAAGTCGTTAGGCAATTCGCCCGACCCGCTCGACCTCATTGCCAAGTACGGTGCCGATGGGGTGCGCGTTGGCATGTTGCTCAGCTCACCAGCAGGTAACGATTTATTGTTCGACGAAAGTTATTGCGAACAAGGAAGAAATTTCGCCAACAAAGTATGGAATGCCTTCCGATTGGTGAGTGGCTTTGAAGCCGACGATGTGCCTCAAAGTCCCGCCGCTGCTGCCGCCATCACTTGGTTCGAAAACCGCTTCAATGAACAATTGGCAGTTATCAACGACCATTACGACAAGTACCGCATGAGCGATGCGTTGATGGCAACCTACAAATTAGTATGGGATGATTTTTGTGCGTGGTACCTCGAAGCAATTAAACCTGAATTTGTAGACGGTAAAGCTTCGCCGATAGATCGCACTACGCTTGCTGCTACGAATGATTTCTTCTCCCAGTTACTTCGCGTGATGCACCCTTGGATGCCCTTCTTAACCGAAGAATTGTGGCACCTCATGGAAGAGCGAAACGAAAACGATTGTATAATTATTGCTCAATGGCCAGCTCTTCAACCTTGCAATGCTCAATTGTTAGGTGAGTTTGAAGTGTGCAAAGAATTGGTAACAATGGTACGCAACGTGCGTGCACAAAAACAATTGTCACCAAAAGAAAAATTGGAAGTAGCCGAACGGTCTACTGCCACCCATGCTACGTTTGACGCGGTGGTCGTGAAGTTAGCTAATTTGTCAGCGTTTAACTATGTTTCCGAAAAAGTAGAAGGCGCCTTGAGTTTTGTAATTGGTACTACAGAATTTTATGTGCCGTTATCGGGACAAATAAACCCCGAAGAAGAACGCAAACGATTGACCAAGGATTTAGAATACAACCAAGGCTTCTTAAAATCGGTGCAAGCGAAATTGGCCAACGAAAAGTTTGTAGCCAATGCGAAGCCCGAAATCTTATCTGCTGAACGAAAGAAGGAACAAGATGCACTGGGTAAAATCAAGGCTATTGAAGAGCAGTTGATGGCGTTGAAATAAGCAGGATGAATTTATAACGCGTCCCTTAAAAACGTTGAACTTGTGTTCATAACTGGTTCTGGATGTTTTCTTTAATGGGATGCCCATGCCGAAAACAAAAGGGTTTGTATCGCTGATTTTAAAGCATAAAAAATAAGGTTTCTGCGTCCCACTTCGGCGTAACCTATTCCGTTGCGCAAAAAGTGATCCAAAGTTTTGCTGGCGTCGCCCTTCATCAATAGTCGATGGAAGGGGTAGCTTGGCACCCCAAAGGCTATTTTTGATAAGGACCGTTTTCTATAAGCAGTTCATTTTGAGGCTTAAAAACGACTCGGTATAGGTTAATAGCAGGTTAACATCTCTCCCCCTTTCTTTTCTAAATTTCGTATCTTTGTCCCCCATAAAATCACTGTAAATGACAACTGATAAATTCGTGAACCGCCACAACGGTCCACGCGCCCAGGAGGTTACAGAAATGCTCGCCAAAATTGGTGTTAGCTCTGTAGATGAACTCATCAACCAAACGGTTCCTTCTCATATCCGCCTGAAGCAGCCGCTCAACGTAGCGCCCGCCATGAGCGAATACCAATACCTTAAACATTTAAAAACCCTTGCTGCTAAGAACAAAGTATTTCGTTCTTATATCGGTTTGGGTTATTACAATACTATTACCCCACCAGTAATTCAACGCAATATCCTCGAAAATCCAGGTTGGTATACGGCGTACACGCCCTACCAAGCTGAAATTGCACAAGGCCGCTTAGAGGCGTTGCTCAATTACCAAACCATGGTTATGGACCTCACCGCAATGCCGGTTGCTAACGCTTCATTGCTCGATGAAGCTACTGCAGCGGCTGAAGCGATGTTCATGTTCTACAGCAACCGCAGCAAGGAGAAAATAAAAAATAACGCTAACAAATTTTTTATTAGCGAAACGACCTTCCCTCAAACCATCGACGTGCTTAAAACACGCGCCATGCCTTATGGCATGGAATTGGTAATCGGTAACGCATTCGCCACCAAATTCGATGAGTCGTACTTCGGGATGTTAATTCAATATCCAGATGTCAATGGAGAAGCAGCTGATTTCCGTAATCTGATACCAAGTGTAAAAGAAATGGGAATTCAAGTGGCCGTTGCGAGTGATTTGCTAGCATTGGCTTTATTGACACCTCCTGGTGAATGGGGCGCCGATTGTGTGGTGGGTAACTCACAACGTTTTGGTGTGCCACTCGGATACGGTGGTCCACACGCCGCGTTCTTTACTTGCCGTGAAGATTACAAACGGTTAATACCAGGCCGAATAATTGGTGTATCGGTAGATTCTGAAGGTCGCCCTGCTCTCCGCATGGCGCTTCAAACCCGCGAACAACACATCAAACGTGATAAAGCTACTTCGAACATCTGTACAGCACAAGCCTTGTTAGCTATCATGGCGAGCATGTATGCGGTGTATCACGGACAAGAGGGTATTCGTGCAATTGCTCATTCAGTGCACAGCGCAACCAATACGGTGGCCAATGCATTAAAAGGGTTGGGCTACACGGTGAAAGACGGTGTTTACTTTGATACCATTCAAGTAAAAGCCGATGCTGCGAAAATCAGACCAATTGCAGAAAAGCACGAAATCAATTTCCATTACAATGGTGAATGGGTGGGCATTTCACTCGACCAAACCGTTGAACTCGGCGACTTAAATGATGTTGTAGCCGTATTTGCTGAGGCTGCAGGAAAACCAACAGTTGCAGTAAGTTATGCAAAGTCAGAGTTGATTGCGAAATCAGCTGTGGGCCGCACAAGCACCTACCTCACACATCCTATTTTCAACACGTATCACAGCGAAAGCGAAATGATGCGTTATATTAAACGGCTCGAGAACAAAGATCTTTCCTTGGTTCACTCCATGATTTCATTGGGATCTTGTACAATGAAGTTAAACGCAGCGTCTGAACTTATGCCAATCACTTGGCCTGAGTTTGCTCACATGCACCCATTTGCGCCAATTGCACAAGCGGCAGGGTACACTGAAATGATCAACACACTTAACAAAGATCTTTCTGAAATCACCGGCTTCGCCGGAATGAGCTTCCAGCCTAATTCTGGGGCCCAAGGAGAGTATGCTGGGTTAATGGTCATCCGCGCTTACCACATTGCAAATAATCAAGCTCACCGTAATATCGCACTCATCCCGTCTTCTGCACATGGCACCAATCCAGCTTCTGCAGCTATGGCAGGCATGACCATCGTTGTAACAAAGTGCGACGATAAAGGCAATATCGACCTAGCTGATTTAAAAGCAAAAGCTGAACAACATAAGGACAACCTTTCGTGTCTGATGGTGACCTATCCATCTACCCACGGGGTGTACGAAGAGTCCATCGTGGACATCACCAAAATCATTCACGATAATGGTGGATTGGTTTATATGGACGGCGCCAACATGAATGCGCAAGTTGGACTTACTTCGCCGGGTAATATTGGTGCAG
>JACCDW012103031.1_pt1 | contig 15447 bp, 11 predicted proteins | sample 7449781 | NCBI WGS metagenome assembly JACCDW01 (sample SAMN15323449, study PRJNA562643) | freshwater metagenome | isolation source: river surface water | place: USA:Blue River Watershed | collected 2017-08-18
CCCCCAGGACTTGCTGGCGGCCTTGACGGTGGAACACAAGCTTCAAGCGTTCAACCCGGACTACCTGGGGACCACGCCGGCCACCTCCGCGCTGTTTACCTACGCGAGCGAGTGGGAGTGCCCCGCACCGGCCTCGGTTCCGGTGCGACCGGCGATGACACCCCTCGCCAGACCGCGACTGGAACAGCCGATTTCGCTGCAGCAGCTGGCCGAATTTCTGCGCAACCCGGTCAAGACGTTCTACCGGGAGCGGCTCCAGATCTCGCTGGAGAGCCAGGCCGTGACTGTCGAGGATCAGGAGCCGTTTTCGCTGGACGGGCTGCAGTCATGGGTGTTGCGGGAAGAGTTGATCCAGGCCCGACTGGACGCCTGGTTGCGCGGCGAAGCTGACGACCCCGACATGGGCCAGCACTTCGCGCGCATCCAGCGACGTGGTGAGTTGCCCATGGGCGCCATGGCGTCGCTGACCGAGAAACAGCTTAGCGAATCGCTGGAACGCCTGTTCACTGACTACCGCGATGCCCGTGGCGGCTGGCCCCTTGTGCTGGAGGATGAGGTGTTTGATCAGACCTGCGAGGTCCACGGTCAACCCGTCCAGGTGCAAGGCCTGCTCACCCGCCGCTATGGCGCGACAGCGGATTCCACCGCCGCGTCAACCCCATCATGGCAGCGCATCGACATCAGTGCCAACATGCTGTTGAGCAACGAAAAGAAGAAAAACAAGGAAAACCAGAAGGGCCAGGAAAAACATCACCGCCTGGACAAATTGATGCAGCCGTGGGTGCAGCACCTGGCTGCGCATGTCAGCGGCAGCGTGATCACCACCAAAGTCGTGGGCCCCAACGGCACGATCACCCTCCACCCGCTGGATCCGGGCTGGGCGCGTCAGCAATTCGACATCCTGGTCGACGCCTATGTCCAGGGCCTGTGCTACCCCTTGCCGCTGGCGGTCAGCACCGGGTTTCACTGGTTAGGCCAGGGAGGGAAACGGTTTGAGGGCCCGCTGCAAGACTGCACGATGAAGGCCGCCGCCAGCGCACGCAAGCACTATGAGCCGGGTTTCAAGGTCGACGGCGAGGCCCGACAAAGCCCGTACCTGCAACGCATGTACCCGACCTTTGAAGCTTTGTGGTCCGAGGGCGAATTCACCCGTTGGTGCGACGTGCTGTACGCACCCCTGCGAGCCAGTGTTGGCAAACCTGACACCAGCGCATGATGGACGACTCACACGCACCCCACCCCGCCTCCCCCCTGAATGCGCTGGCCCTGCCGTTGCGCGGCAGCCATCTGATTGAGGCCAGCGCCGGCACTGGCAAGACCTACACCATTGCCATGCTCTATGTGCGACTGGTGCTGGGGCATGGGGGTGACGCGGCCGGCCATGGCCGGCCGTTAACACCCCCGCAGATTCTGGTGGTGACGTTCACCGAGGCCGCCACCAAGGAGTTGCGCGACCGCATTCGCGCGCGACTGGCACAAGCAGCGGCCTACTTTCGGCGTTCGCCCGATGACGACCCCACACCGCCAGCAGAGAACCTCTTGCACGCGCTTCGCGACCAGTATCCCCCCAGCGAGTGGACCACGTGTGCGCGCAAACTCGATGTGGCTGCGCAATGGATGGATGAGGCCGCTGTCTCCACGATCCATGGCTGGTGCAACCGCATGCTGCACGAGCACGCCTTTGACAGCCTGAGCCTGTTCACGCAAACCCTGGAAACCGACCTCAGCGAGTTACGTGCCGATGTGGTGCGAGACTACTGGCGACAGTTTTATTACCCCTTGCAGCCACAGGCGGCTGCCCAGGTGGCCGGCGAATGGGCTCACCCGGCCAAACTGGAAGATGCCCTCAAATCGCTGCGGGGTCATGAAGACAAACTCCCCGCCACGGCACCGCCCGCCGAACTGATCGCGCAATACGACCGTGATCGAGAGGCCATCCTGGCCCCGCTCAAGCAGACCTGGTCGACATGGGTGGAGGATTTACAGAAACATTTCGACGAGGCTCACGAAAACAAGCGCCTCATGGGCAATATCTTGCGACCGGCGTTCTACAACTCTTGGCTGGAGACTCTTCGGCAGTGGGCGAACTCCGACCAAGTGCCACTGCCATTGCCAGACGCCGCCTGGAAACGACTCACTCCCGAGGGCATGGCTAACGCCTGGCGAAAAGGCCAGTCTTCCGACCACCCGGCGCTGACTCATCCCGCCTTGCGTGTCCTGCCCCAGGTTCGAGAGACCCTGCAACAACTCCCCGACCCAGTCCCTGGCCTGCTCAGCCACGCCGCGCGCTGGGTCGCTGCCGAACTCCAGGCCACGCAACGTCGTCGCTCGCAACTGGGTTTTGACGATTTGCTGCGCAACCTCGACACCGCCTTGCAGGGAGAAAATGGCGCGCGTCTAGCTGACAAGATCCGGAAACAGTTTCCCGTGGCGCTGATCGACGAATTCCAGGACACCGATCCCACGCAATACCGCATCTTCGAGCGCATATACCCGTTGACCGAGCAGCGCCAGGACAGCGCGTTCATCATGATTGGCGACCCCAAGCAGGCGATTTACGCCTTCCGGGGTGCGGACATTTACACCTACCTGAAGGCCCGGTCTGCCGTGGGCGGCCGCTTGCAGAGCCTGGGGACCAACTACCGTTCCAGCAAAGCGATGGTGCGTGCCACCAACCACTGCTTTGACCATGCCGAACAGCAAACAACATCCGCGGGCGCCTTTCTATTCCGGCGCCCGGGGGGCAACCCGGTGCCGTTCACCCCAGTGGAGGCAAAGGGACTGACAGCCACCTTTCAGACGGAGGGCCGCACCCCGGCTGCCCTCACGCTGCATGTGCTGCCCACGCACGTGAAGCTGTCCAAAGAGTCCTACATCCACCAGATGTCCGAGATCTGCGCCACCCAGTTGGTCGACTGGCTGAATGCTGGGCAAGCGGGACGCACCGGCTTTCTGGATCGCGACGGCACGATGACCCCTCTGAAGCCCGGCGACATCGCCATCCTGGTGAACAACCAGTGGGAGGCGAACAGCATCAGGCGCTCACTCGCCCGGCGCGACATTCGCTCGGTGTATCTGTCGGACAAAGACACGGTGTATGACACCCCGCAAGCCACCGAGGTGTATCGCTGGCTGGTTGCATGCGCGGAACCCGACAACGACCGGTTGTTGCGGGCTGCGCTGACCACCCCCTCGCTGGGCTTGGATTTCCCGGCGCTGGAGGACCTGCGCAGTGATGAGATGGCCTGGGAGCGTCGCCTCTTTCAGTTCAAGGGCTACCAGGAGATGTGGCGCCGCCAGGGTGTGCTGCCCATGATCCGGCACCTGCTGGTCGACTTTGACTGTGCAGCGCGCCTGCTGAATCAACCTCCCGACGCGCTCGGCCAAAGTGGCGAGCGGATCCTGACCGATCTCCTGCACCTGGCAGAATTGCTGCAACAGGCGAGTTTCTCGCTCGAGGGCGAACACGCATTGATCCGCTTCCTGGCCGAACACATGCAATCCGACGAGGACCGCTCGGATGAGCGGAAACTCCGGCTGGAAAGCGACGCCCACCTGGTGCAGGTGATCACGATCCACAAATCAAAAGGCCTGGAATACCCGCTGGTGATGTTGCCCTTCATCTGTACCTCGCGGCCCGTCAGACCCGACGCGACCTCGGTCACCTGGCATGACGAGACCGGCGAGGTTCAGGTCAGCCTGGCTGCCAATGCGGCTGAGCGCGAGCTGGCCGATCAGGAACGTCTGGCCGAGGATGTTCGCAAGCTCTACGTGGCCCTCACCCGTGCGCGTCACCTCACCTGGCTGGGCCTTGCGCCCTTGGACAACAGCAAAGCCGTCAGTGCCATCGACCATCTGATGGGGCTGCGTCAGATCCCGCCCGAGCGGTTTGCACAGGCCGTCACCGACTTCGCGCAGGGGCATCCCGATATCGAGGTGGTTCACAACCCCCACAAGAACGACACCCGTTTCCAGGATGCGTCAACGTCCCTGGTGCGCCGCGATGCCTGCCGCCCGAGTCGGGCGGCACGCGAGCACTGGTGGATCAGCAGTTACTCGAGCCTGCCCATGGGCGGGCAGCGCAACCCGACGCGCCACGAACTGGACGACACCGCACAAACCGAAAACTGGCTGGAAGGCCGTCAGGAGCTCAGCCCGGCCGATCCGGTGAACGTCCCCAGCCAGATGGGCACCGCGGTACATCCGATGCACCGCTTCCCCAAGGGGGCACAACCGGGCACCTTTTTGCATGACCTGCTGGAGTGGTGTGCCAATGCGGGCTTTGACACCGTGCTGGCGTCACCCAACGCACTGCGCGAACACATCGCTCAGCGCTGCGCGGCGCACCGCTGGGACGCCTGGGTTGACCCGCTGTGTGACTGGGTCCGGCAACTGCTGTCCACGCCCTTGCCGGCGGGTGCGACCTCAATCCGGCTGGACACCGTGACCTCGGCCCGCGCTGAAATGGAATTCTGGATCGAGACCCATCGCCTTGATCTCCAGGCCCTCGATCATGCCGTGACGCAACACACCCTGGAGGCGCGTCCACGCCCCGCCCTCTCGCCTGACTCACTGACGGGCATGCTCAAGGGCTTCATGGATGTGGTGCTGGAACACGAGGGCCGCTATTACGTGGCCGATTACAAATCGAACTGGCTGGGCAGCGACGAGGCTGCCTACACCCCGGCGTCGATGGACGAAGCCATTCGCGCCAACCGCTATGACCTGCAATACGTGCTCTACCTCTTTGCCCTGCACCGCCTGCTGCAGTCCCGCCTGCGCGATTACGACTACGATCGCCATGTGGGCGGCGCGCTCTACCTGTTCCTGCGCGGTATCGCCGCCCCCTCGGCGGGTGTGCATTTCGAACGCCCCCCCAAGGCACTGATGCTGGAACTCGATCGCCTGTTTGCCGGCTCAGCGCGAGGCACACCATGAACGCAGACCTGCCACACCCCGCCGCCCTGATCCACCTGCTGGAGCAGTGGGTGGCACGTGGCTGGCTGCGTGAGGTCGATGTGGCCCTGACGCGCTTCCTGCACGACGAGGACCGCGCTGCCCCGGCGTCTGTCCTGCTGGCGGCGGCCCTGGTCAGCCATCAACTCGGCCGGGGCCACGTGTGTCTGGATCTGCAGCGAACACTGGACCACCCCAACGAGTCTCTGGCCATTCCGCCCGAGCGCCATTCAGCATCCGACCAGCCCCCCGTAGAACTGCCAGACACGCTGCTGGCGGGCTGGACACCCGAGCGCTGGCTCGCACAACTGCAACACCCGGCGCTGGTGGACGATGGCTCGGGCAACACCCCGCTGGTGCTGATCGGCCATCGACTCTACCTGCGTCGCTACTGGAGCTACGAGCAAGAGGTCGCGCAAGCACTCACGGCTCGTATGGCGCGCAGCGATAGCCTGGAGGCATGGTGGCCAACAGACCGCCTTCGAGACTCGCTGAATGCGCTGTTTCCCCACCCTGTCGACGAGCCCCCCGACTGGCAAAAAATTGCCTGCGCGGTGGCGGCACGGGGCGCTTTCAGCATCATCACCGGAGGACCCGGCACGGGAAAAACCACCACCGTGGTTCGGCTGCTGGCCTTGCTGCAACGGTTGGCCCTGTCACAAGCGCCGCATCGCCCGCTGGTCATTCGGCTGGCAGCCCCCACGGGCAAAGCCGCTGCTCGCCTAAAGCAATCCATTGGCCACGCCATCCACCAACTCCCCGCTACCGGGGCCGACGATCTGGCGGTGCACGCGCACATTCCCCATGAAGTGAGCACCCTGCACCGGCTGCTGGGGACACGTCCTGACTCGCGGCTGTTCCGACATGATGCCCGTCACCCCCTGGCACTGGACGTTCTGGTGATCGACGAGGCCTCGATGGTCGACCTCGACCTGATGGCCGCCACCCTGCAGGCGCTGCCCCCCCAGGCACGCCTGATTTTGCTCGGCGACAAGGATCAACTGGCCTCCGTGGAAGCCGGATCGGTGCTGGGCGATTTATGCCAGCGGGCAGCGTCAGGCCATTACCTGCCCTCCGTGGCGAACTGGTTGCACACCACCACAGGCCAAAGACTCCCCGAGGCATTCCAGGACCCGAACGGTCATGCGCTGGACCAGCACATCGTCATGCTGAAACACAGCCACCGCTTTGATCAGAACAGCGGGATCGGACAACTCGCAGCCGCCGTCAACGCCGGCGATGAACAGGCGATCGGGCACGTGTTGTCGCGCCAGTATGCCGACCTCATGGAACATCACCTGCCGAGCGTGAACGACGCCGGTCTTGACGCCGTGGTGCTGGGGCCTCTGAAAAATGAGCAGGGGCCGCAAGGTCTGGCGCACTACCTGCAACTCATGCACACGCAACGCCCGGACCTCGCTGCAGACGCCACCGAGTGGGACGCCTGGGCGTTGCGCGTTCTGGCGGCACACGGACGTTTTCAATTGCTCTGCGCCTTGCGACATGGACCTTGTGGGGTGAGTGGACTGAACCCGCACATCGAGTCCATTCTCCAACGGCATCATCTGATCGAGCTCACGGGGCCGTGGTACGCCGGTCGTCCGGTGATCGTCACGCGCAATGACTACTCGCTGGGCCTGATGAATGGCGACATCGGCATCACCCTGCCTGTGGCGCAGAACAACCGCCAGACGGATGAACCTGAGTGGACCCTGCGTGTGGCATTTCCCACGCACGATGTCGCAGCGCCGGTTCACTGGGTGCACCCCAGCCGACTAACCGGGGTCGACACCGTCTATGCCCTTACCGTTCACAAGTCGCAAGGGTCGGAATTCGAGCACTGCGCCTTGCTGCTCCCCCCCGAGCGCAGCTCGGTGATCACGCGTGAACTCATCTACACCGCCATCACCCGCGGAAAATCCTGGGTCTCCCTGATCAGCATTGCCCACCACCGCCTGTTACACGAGGCCTCACGGCACCGGGTGCAGCGATCGGGCGGGCTCTTTGAACACGTCAGCCCGGATTGACGCGGACGCGCAAATCCACGACCATCGCCAGCATGCTGTCGAATGCGTGTTGCGTCTGCTCATGAAGTGTCCCCTTGCCCGGACCCCCGTGGCGGTGGTGCTTGTGCTGCTGAGCGGGTGTGCCAGCCAGTCCGCGATCACATCCTCGTCGCTGGACCGCGACCACCCGGCCTATCGCTCACCCGAATGCCGCCAGGCGCGGGGCAACGCCTGGATCCACCAGGACCTCAAAATGGCCCGGCTGGTGGCCAGCCCGGCTGTGGTGTGGTGGGGCGGCCCCATCACCGCCATTCCTGTGTTGCTGACCAATGTGGGCTTGAGCTATGTCGACAAGCAGGACGCCTCCGAGATCGCGGCGCGCTGCGGCGGTCAACCCAGCGGCCAGCTGGAAATTGCGGCTGGCACGGCCGCTGAGACGGCCTTGGGTGTGGCTGCATCAGGCGCGGGCAGTCTGGTCACCAAGGTCGTGCCCGTCAAGTGATGGGGGCGACAGTGGAGGCTGGCATGCCTGCACAAGCTGGGGGACAATGCCGCTCTATGATTGCATGCGCTGTACCACGTCGCCAGAGGTGGATGTCCTGTCAACTGGGCACTTATCTCTTGGGCAGTTACCTTCTGGGCACTTGTCTGCTGGGTTCGCTGGTGGGCTGTGCCAGCGCTCCGGGCAGCCCGTCGGCCGCCAGTACCGCAGATGCCACCCCCTCGTCCTACCGGCCCCAACGCGGACAAATGGGCAAGGACGTGATGTGGCTGCCCACCAGCGCGCAACTGGTCACGACCATGCTCACGGCAGCCCGCGTCACCGCCGACGATCTGGTGGTAGACCTGGGGGCGGGGGACGGCATCATTCCCATCCTGGCAGCGCAGCAGTTTGGCGCGCGTGCCCTGGGCATTGAGTACAACCCCAAGCTGGCCGCTTACGCCCAACAACAGGCCGAACGCGCCGGCGTGGCAGCGCGGGCGCGCATCATCCAGGGTGACATCTTTCAGGAAGACTTCAGCGCCGCCACCGTGGTCACGATGTACCTGCTGCCCGAGCTCAACTTGCAATTGCGCCCCACCCTGCTTGCCATGAAACCGGGCACGCGTCTGGTGTCGCACGCCTTTGACATGGGCGAGTGGGAACCTGACCAGGTCCTGGGCACCGAACGTGAGCGTGCCTTCTTATGGATCGTGCCGGCGCAGCTGGCGGGTCACTGGGTCTTGCGTGACCATCAAGGACAGGCGCTGGGCCACTTTGAACTCCAGCAGCGGTTTCAACGTGCAGGAGGCCAGATGGTGCTGGCCGGCACACGACAGCCCTTGCTGGGCGCGCGTGTCGAGGGCAACACCCTGCGCTTTCAATACATCGGTCGCGATGATGGTTTGCACTCGGTCGCCTTGACGTCTGCGGGCCCGGTACTGCAAGGTGAGATGACCGTGCATGGCAACACGCAGGCGGTCAGCGCACAACGACAACCCTGACACCGTCTCGTCACTTTGAAGGAGTTTGATACATGCGTACCTTTCTTGCCACGTGCTGCCTGGCGCTGGGTTTGACCTCGGCCTGGGCTGCCGACCCGTATCCCACCAAGCCCATCACACTCATCGTGCCGCAAGCACCGGGAGGGGCCAATGACATCGTGGGTCGCGCCCTTGCGCAACGGCTGGCCGTGGCACTGGGTCAACCCGTGGTGGTCGAGAACAAACCTGGCGCAGGGGGCAATGTGGGCACCTCCCTGGCCGCTCGCGCACCCAAGGATGGCTACACCCTGATGATCACCGCGCAAAGTGCGCAGACCATCAACCCCTCGCTGTACAAGCGCGTGCCGTTCGACCCCATCAAGGACTTTGAACCCATCATGGTGGTGGCGACCGCCCCCTACTTGCTGGCCGTCAGTCCGAACTTCCCGGCCAAGAACATCAAGGAACTGATTGCCATGGCCAAGGCCGAGCCAGGCAAGCTCACCTACGCCTCGGCAGGCAATGGCACGGTCAACCATTTGCTGGGGGAGATGCTCAAATCCACCGCCAACGTGGACATCGTGCATGTGCCCTACAAGGGCGCAGCCGCAGCAGCCACCGATGTGATTGCCGGCTTGTGCACCATGACCTTTGGCAGCTTTCCTGGCGTGATGCCCTTCGTCAAGAGCGGTCAGTTGCGCGTGATTGCTGCGGCCACCGAACAGCGCACCTCACTGGCACCTGAGATGCCCACCCTGGCCGAGAGCGTGCCAGGCCTGCACGCCAACGCCTGGTACGGTCTGTTCGCGCCGGCGGGCACGCCCAAGGAGGTGGTGACCCGACTGAACCAGGAAATCACCAAGTTGCTGCAGCTGCCCGAGATCAAGGAGCGTTTCAATGCGCTGGGGGCTGAGGTAACGCCCAGCACGCCTGAGCAACTCGCTGCACTGGTGAAGTCGGACCTGAGCCGTTGGGCCAAGATTGTGAAGGACTCGGGCGCTCAGCTCGACTGAGCCACCGCGATGTGGGTGTAGGCCGTCTTGAGCAAGGTGCAGGCCAGCCCCTGCGCCTCGCCTCGCCGGATCATGCCGCCCAATATGTGTTCGTGCTCGGTGCGCTGACCCGAGGCCATGTCTCGCAGCATGGAGGCGGTGAAGCCGGAACCGACCAGAGTCAGTTGCGCCGATGCCTTGGCGCGCACGCCGTCGGCTATCGGGAAGCCACAGCGCGCAGCCACGTCACAGCATTCGCCATAGACCTGCAGATTGAGCGCGTGACCGTAGGGCGTGGCCACGATCTTGCCTACCGACGCATGGAACAAGGTGGTCATGGCAGCCAGAGACGCCAGAAACACCCACTTGTCCCACAGCGATTGCTCGACGTTTTGGCTGTAGACCCGATCAAAGGGCGTGCGCTCGCACCAGGCGTGAAAGGCGCGGGCAATTGCCTCCTGTGCCGGGTCGCGCGGCCCCACGGTGAGCATGTGCAGGTCCGTCAGGCGCTTGACCGACCCGGTCGGGCTGATCATGGCCGCAATGTGCGCCACGCCCCCCAGCACGCGTTCACGACCAAAGCGCTGGTCCAGCACGTCCATGTGGTCCAGGCCATTGAGCAGCGGCAGGATGAAACCGCGTGAGGCAGCGCCCGCCACACTGTTCAGCGTATCTTCCAGGTCATAGGCCTTGGGCGCAAACACGATCAGGTCATAGTCGGGCTTGAGTGCGGCAGCGCTGACCGTGGGCACACGCAGGTTGAAGGTCTCCGTCGGCGTCTCCACCGTGAGGCCCTCGCGGTCAATCAACTGCTTGCGCTGGTCTCGCAGCAAAAACGTGATGTCAGCGCCCGCACGGATCAATTGCGCGCCGAAATAGCCACCGATGCCACCGGCACCCACCATCAAAATTTTCATGTTCAGCGTTTCCTTGCCAGAAGTGTCAGCATCTTAGGGGCGAAGACCCCGGCGTGCAGCCCAGACCCGTCACCTGCGCAGCAGGCATGGCAAAAGCCATCGTGTCAGGCAGGCCTGGAACGAAATTCCTGACGCAACAAGTACAAGCCGCTGGCCACCACCAGCAAGGCGCCGGTCACCACCATGAGGTCAGGTATCTGGTCAAACAGCAACCAGCCCAGGAAGGTCATGTAAATGATCTGCTGATACAAAAAGGGCCCCAGCACGGCGGCACTGGCATAGCGATGCGCCATGGCCGACGCAAAGTGTCCGAGTCCTCCGGTGACACCCGCTGACAGGATGAACAACCAGGACCCGATGTCTTGCGGGGTTTGCCATTGCCACAGCGCAAAGGGGGTGAGCACCACGGTGGGCACCAAGGCAGCGATCCACTGCGTGGCGGCTGGATGGTCGTCTGCACCCACACGACGCGTGATCATGTTGAACACCGCATAGAGGATGGCGTTGAGCAAAGTCAGGAAGATGGCGGGGTGAAACCCCTGACTGCCAGGCCGGATGATGACCAGCACCCCCAAAAACCCCACCGCAATGGCCACCCACCGCGAGACGCTTTGCTGCTCTCCCAGCCACCACACACTGATCAGCGCAATCAGGATGGGCACCGAAAATTGAATCGCGCCGGTTTCGGCCAGTTGCAAATACTGCAAGGCGAAAAAATTCAGTGCCGTCATGGACGCCAGCATGGTGCCACGCAGCAGTTGCAAGCGGGGGTGCTTCACGCGGTACAACTGATGACCGATACGCGGCGCGAACACGGCTGCGGTGAGCACGGTGTGCACCAGAAAGCGCATCCAGACCACCTGCAACACCGGGAACACCTGGACCAACCACTTGGCGCTGCTGTCGAGCAACGCGAACATGAGGGTGGTCAGGCAAATCCAGGCAATGCCAATGCGCCGAAGGCGTTGGGTAGCGGGATCGTTCAGTGGCATGGTCTCAGGCAGTTTGCGGCTGGATCGGCTCTTCACGAATGGGTAAATTGAACAGCGCCGCCAATGCGGCCAACGCGATGTCGGCCCACCACATGACCTGGTAGTCTCCGCTGGCACTCAGCGCCAACCCACCCAGATACGCCCCCAAAAATCCACCTACCTGATGCGACAGCAAGGTCAGGCCAAACAGGGTGGCCAGGTAACGCACCCCAAACAACTTGCCCACAATCGCCGCTGTCGGGGGCACCGTGGCCAGCCAGGTCAGCCCCAACCCCACCGCAAAGACGTAAAACACCCACTCGGTCTTGGGCATCACCAGGTACCACAGCACCAACACGGCCCGAGAACCGTACATCAGCGCCAGCAAATGCTTGCTGCGAAAGCGGTTGATGCTGTTGCCCACCACCACACTGCCCACGATGTTGGCGATGCCAATGACGGCCAGCGACCAACTCGCCACCGTGGGCGAGAGCCCGCACAAGCCAATCTCTGTAGGCAAATGCGTGACCAGAAACGCAATATGAAAACCACAGGTGAAAAAGCCCAGGTGCAGCAGCCAGTAGCTGCGGTCGGCAAATGCCTGGGCGATGGCCTGGCGCATACCGCCCGCAGCGCCACCCGCGTTCCCCCCAGCGGGCGTCGCCGCTGGGCGTGCCGGCGCAAGCCCCAGCGCCATGGGAATGGCCAGCAGGGTCACCGCGGCCGAGGCCCACATGGCCCCCATCCAGCCCAGGGTCTGGATAAGTTTTTGCGTCAACGGGGCCAGCACAAACTGCCCCAGCGATCCGCCGGCATTGATCCAGCCTGATGCGGCACCGCGCTCCTGGGGTGACAGGCGCTGGGCGGCGGCACCGATCAACACCGAGAAACTGCACGCGCCCGCCCCCGCGGCGGACAACACCCCCAAGGTGAGGGTGAGCCCCAGGGTGGACTCCATCCAGGGGGTGAGCAGACAGCCCAGGGCCATCACCAGCAGGCCAACCAAGAGCACAGGACGCGCACCCCAGTGGTCCGCCGCAGCGCCAGCTACAGGTTGCACAGCCCCCCACACAAATTGACCGATGGCCAAGGCCAGGCTGATGGACGTGATGCCCAGGCCGGTCTCGGTGTTGAGGGGGCCGACGAAAAGACCCACCGATTGACGAATCCCCATCGTGATCAACAAGACACCGCCGGCCATCAGCACCGTGACCAGCACCAGGGGATTGCGCAAAGCGGACGTCATGCGGTCATTGTCCCGGAATTCGGTCCGGTCCGCTGGCTGAGACGAGCCACCCACCGCGGCAAGCGTCCCGGGGGCTGTCACCTGTGTCAACCGCAAGACGTGTTCACGTGGTGCAGATGCCCCAGGGCTGGGTTAGGATCAATTGCATGTCGCACGATACCTCGATCTCCCCATCCTCTCGCATCGTGGTGGTGGGTGCTGGCGCCGTCGGCTGCTTTTACGGCGGCATGCTGGCGCGACAAGGCTTGGATGTCACCCTCATCGCACGGCCCGAGCACGTCCAGGCCATCACGGCACAAGGTCTGCACATGAACTGTCAGACCTTTCAAGCCCATGTGCCGGTTCGCGCTACCACCGAGTTGTCGGCAGCAGCACAGGCCGACCTGGTGCTCTTGTGCGTCAAATCGCCCGACACCGAGGTCACCGGGCAGGCTTTGCGGCCTCTGCTGTCGCCTCACGCGGTGGTGCTGAGCTTGCAAAACGGCGTGGACAATGCGTCCACCTTGCAACGCCTGCTGCCCAACCCGGTGTTCCCGGCCGTGGTGTACGTGGCCACCGCCATGGAAGGGCCAGGACGTCTCAAACACAACGGTCGGGGCGAGCTCGTGATTGGCGAGATGCACACCCCGGGGGCGCTGACCATACCCGAGGGCCAAGGCCCGAACGCGCAACGCCTGCTCACCGACGTGGCCGCACTCTTCACCTCGGCTGGTGTGCCGTGCGACATTTCCGCCCAGGTCAAGAACGCCCTGTGGTTCAAGTTTTTGATCAATTGCGTGGTCAATGCGGTCTCGGCGATCGGACAGATTGAATACGGCCGCATGGTCCAAGTGCCCGAGGTGCGCACACTGCTGGGACAACTGACCACCGAATTTTTGGCTGTGGCCGACGCCGAAGGGGTGCACTTTGACCGCGCCGATGTCGACAAGACGTTCGACGGCCTGTACCGCTCGATGGCAGGTCAACGCTCGTCCACCGCGCAAGACATTGCGCGGGGCAAACGCACCGAGATCGAGCACCTCAACGGCTTGCTGACCCGACTGGGTGCCCAGCACGGCATCCCAACGCCCACCCACCAGGCCCTGTATGGCTTGATCAAATTGCTGGAGTTCCAGCAACACAACGCCGACTAACCTCTTCAACAGCCCCTTTCCGGAGAACCGCATGCTCACGCTTTACTACGCCCCTGGTGCTTGCTCACTGGCCGCCCATATCGTGTTGGAAGAGGTGGGCCACCCTTATCGGCCGCATCGCATGAACCTGGCCCAGGGCGAGCAGAAAACGGCTGACTACCTGCGCATCCATCCCCTGGGGCGGGTGCCGGCGCTCACGTTGGAAGACGGCACGCACCTGACCGAAAACACCGCCATCCTGCCTTACCTGGGCAAACGCTTTGGCCTGTGGCCCACGGAGTTGCTGCAAGAGGCGCAGGCGCTGTCGGTGATCGGCTTCTTCGCCTCCAGCGTACACCCGGCCAATGCGCACATCGGCCGCCCCGAACGTTACACCGAGGACGCCAGCGCCTTTCCCGGCATTCAAGCCATGGGCCGCAAGACCTACGCGCAATACCTGCAACAGATCGATGGCATGCTGGCCACCCGGGACTGGATCGGCCCGGAATATTCCGTGCTCGACCCGTACGCCCTGGTGATGTACGTGTGGGGGTTCCGGCGGGAGTTCCCGGTGCAGGAACTGAAGCACTTCACCGCCTTCAAGAACCGCATGCTCCAGCGTGAGGGGGTGCAAAAGGCGTTTGCCGACGAGGGCATCACCGTCTGAACCTTGTGTTCACCAAAAGCGACTACTTCGCTTCCATTCAAATAATGCATATCAGCTAGTTTCCTATTCCCATTCGAGATAGGTATTTACCCTCGATTTTGACAATTAACCATTTGGTACATTTCTGAATCATCCCCGTTCAGGAGTGCACCTCACATGTTGACCCGACTCATTGATTGGTACTGCCGAGCCATTCGCATGGGCATGGTGGTCGCCTTGGCCCTGATGGTCGTGCTGGTGTTTGGCAACGTGGTGCTGCGCTACGGGTTCAACACCGGCATCACCGTCTCAGAAGAACTCTCACGCTGGTTGTTTGTGTGGATCACCTTCATGGGTGCCATCGTCGCCATGAAGGAAGGCACCCACCTGGGCTCGGACACCCTGGTGTCACGCCTGTCGTTGGCCGGCAAGAAGACTTGCTTCGTGCTGGCTCACCTCCTGATGCTCTTCGCCTGCGCCGTGCTGTTCAAGGGCTCGCTAGACCAGGTGATCATCAACCGGGACACCACCAGCGCCGTGATGGAAATCTCCATGGCCTATTTTTACGCCTGTGGCATGGTGCTGGCCTTCTCGGGCGGCGTGATCCTGCTGCAACAACTCTGGCGCATGGCCACCGGACAGCTGAGCGAGGACGAGCTGATCGGCATTCGCGAATCCGAAGAAGAGCCGGTCGACGCCCCACCGCCGTTGAAATAAGACCTCACCAGGACTCCACCATGACGATTGCTGTTTTCTTAGGCGCGCTCTTGGGCGCCATGGCCCTGGGTGTGCCCATCGCCTACTCGCTGTTGCTCTGTGGTGCCGCGCTGATGTGGCACATGGGCAGCTTTGATCCGCAGATCATGGCGCTCAACGTCATCGAGGGCGCCAACAGCTTTCCGTTGCTGGCCGTGCCCTTCTTCATGCTGGCGGGTGAAGTGATGAACACTGGTGGCCTGTCGCGCCGCATTGTGGATTTCGCGATGGCGCTGGTCGGGCACATTCGCGGCGGTCTGGGCTATGTGACCATCGTGGCGGCCTGCCTGCTGTCTGCCTTGTCGGGGTCTGCGGTGGCCGACGCGGCTGCGCTGACCGCCCTGCTGCTGCCCATGATGGTGAAAGCCGGCCACAACAAAG
>JACCDW010407514.1_pt1 | contig 15445 bp, 11 predicted proteins | sample 7449781 | NCBI WGS metagenome assembly JACCDW01 (sample SAMN15323449, study PRJNA562643) | freshwater metagenome | isolation source: river surface water | place: USA:Blue River Watershed | collected 2017-08-18
AAGGCCAGGGCCAACAGTGGCAGACCAGTTGTTGGTTGGACCGATGCTTTGAAACCCAGATACGGAATACTTTAATTCAGTAGCTTTTCAGCTCCTGAACGGATTGAGTCGAAATGAGTGTGTTGTTAGGATCTTTGTTGTCTTTTTTGCAGTGGCTGTTTGCGCCACTCGAGACACTATTGCCTGCGCGCACCCACAGCCTCGACACATCCACGCGCCCCCATCCCCATTCCAGCGACACTTTTGCGCCCTTGAATGTCGGATTCTTTTGGCAATTCCCTTCGTTTCGAACGTCAGTCTCGGCACCGTTGGCTCCTTGAGGGCTGGTTGTTAAACCGGTGATGCAAGCCCAGCGCCATCAGAGGCGGGGTTTGTTTTGCTGACATATTGAAAAGAAGGGATGCATCATGAAACGGATGCTGATCAACGCCACGCAGGCTGAAGAACGCCGCTTGGCCATCGTCGATGGACAAAAACTCCTCGATTACGAAATTGAAATTGAAGGTCGCGAGCAGCGCAAAGGCAATATCTACAAAGCGGTTGTCACTCGCGTAGAGCCCTCACTAGAAGCCTGTTTTGTCGACTACGGCGAAGAACGACACGGCTTCTTGCCATTCAAAGAAATCTCACGCCAATACTTCGCCGAAGGTGTGCCCGTTAGCCAAGCACGCATCAATGATGTCATTCGCGAAGGCCAAGAACTCTTGGTTCAAGTGGAAAAAGAAGAGCGTGGCAACAAGGGCGCTGCCCTCACCACCTTCATCAGCTTGGCAGGTCGCTATGTGGTCTTGATGCCTAACAACCCACGCGGTGGTGGTGTCAGCCGACGCATTGAAGGCGACGACCGTGCTGAACTCAAAGAGGCCATGGACCAATTGGAATATCCCAAAGGGATGTCCATCATTGCCCGTACCGCGGGCATTGGTCGCAGCGCACCCGAATTGCAATGGGACTTGAACTATTTGCTGAAATTGTGGTCAGCCATCGATGGTGCAGCACAAGGCGGCAAAGGTGCTTTCCTGATTTACCAAGAATCCAGTTTGGTGATTCGCGCCATTCGCGATTACTTCAACAGCGACATTGGTGACATCCTGATCGACACCGACGACATCTACGAACAAGCTCAGCAATTCATGAGCCACGTGATGCCCGAGTTTGCACCCCGTGTGAAGCGCTATCGCGACGATGCGCCATTGTTCAGCCGATTCCAAATTGAACATCAAATCGAATCAGCCTACGCACGCACGGTTCAGTTGCCTTCAGGCGGCGCCATCGTCATCGACCACACCGAAGCGTTGGTGTCTGTAGACGTGAACTCTGCACGCGCCATCAAGGGTGGCGACATTGAAGAGACGGCCACCCGCACCAACTTAGAAGCCGCTGACGAAGTTGCCCGCCAAATGCGTTTGCGCGATTTGGGCGGTCTGATCGTGATTGACTTCATTGACATGGAAGAGTCACGCAATCGCCGCGAAGTTGAAAATCGCCTGCGCGATGCTTTGCGTCAAGACCGTGCCCGTGTTCAATTTGGTTCAATCAGCAAATTTGGCCTCTTAGAAATGAGTCGCCAGCGCTTGAAGCCCGCATTGTCCGAGGGCTCTTCAATCCCCTGCCCTCGTTGCGGCGGATCTGGCCATGTGCGCGACACGGAAAGCTCTGCTTTGCAGATTTTGCGAATCATTCAAGAAGAGTCGATGAAGGACAACACGGCCGCCGTTCATGCGCAAGTGCCCGTGGAAGTGGCTTCTTTCTTGTTGAACGAAAAGCGCCCAGAAATTGCGAAGATTGAGCTGAAGCAACGTATCAACGTACTGCTGGTGCCCAACAAATCTTTGGAAACACCGCATTACAAATTGGAACGTTTGAAGCACGACGATCCTCGCTTGGACAACATCGAAGCCAGCTACACCATGGCTGAAGAAGTGGAAGATCCGACCACTGTCACACGCCGCTCACAAGAGCCTACGAACCGACAGACACCCGTCATCAAGGGTGTCTTGCCAGATGCACCAGCGCCCGCTTCAGTGCCCAAACCAGAAACGCCTAAGACCGCAAAACCACAAGCGCCAGCAGATGTGAAATCTGAAGCCAGCGGTGGCTTCTTTGGCTGGTTGAAGCGTTTGTTTGGCGGCGAAACAACCGTCCAAGAGGAACCCGCCAAAAACGTTGGTAAGAAAACCAGCAAAGACGGCGAGCGCAATGACCGAGGCGAACGTCATGGCGAGCGCAACGGTGAACGCCGCGGCGGACGCGGGGGTCGTGGCGGTCGTCGAGGCGATCGAAATGATCGCAGCGAAGGCGGCACCGAGCGCAATGAAAAAGTCGAGCGCAATGCTGAACGCGACAACAACGAGACGCGTGCCCCACGTGAAAATGGTGGCAATCGCCGAGGCGGCGAACGCAATGAGCGCTCTGGACAACGCGGCGAGCGCAATGAACGTCGGGACAATGCCCAAGCCAATCAAGCGGTTGACTCTCAGAACGTGAGTGTTGATGCAGCAGAGACAGCCACCCAAGAATCTCGCAATGAGCCACGTTCCGATCGCGCACCTCGCGGTGAAGGTCGCCGTGAACGCGGCGAAGGCCGACGCGAGAGAGGTGGCGAACGCGGTGAGCGTCGCAACGAAGGTGGCCGTCAAAATGCAACCAGCGACAATGCAGGCAGCGTCGGCAATGCGCAAGCTGAAATGCCGTTCAATGTCGATGCAACTGTCAACTCATCGACCGACTCAGCGACAGCCAATGACGAGCGACAAGAGAGCAGTACAGGTACACCCGAGAAAAGGGAGCGCCGTTCACGCGATCGTTATGGTCGTGACCGCCGTGAGCGCAATACCAACAACGACAATGCACCTGCAGAAAATGCAAGCGTTGAAGGCAAGTCTGCTGAGGCTTCTGAATCAGAAGGCGCAAGCGCGCCTCGTTCGTACTTTGACCGTGGCAACACACAACCTAGTGCTGAGACCTCCACTGCGACCACACCGCCATCCAGTGCGCCTGTACAACCCTCAGCCCCTAGCGAGTCAGCCAAAGCACCTGTTGCAGCACAAGCACAGGCACCCGCTGGCCTGCCCAAGGTTCAGGCTTATGAATTGCCCATGGCCAGCTTGATTCAAGTGGCAGAAGGCTCTGGATTGCAGTGGGTTAATTCAGACCCTGAAAAGATTGCACAGGTTCAAGCCGCCATTGCCGCAGAGCCCAAGCCGGTGCATGTACCCAGAGAACGTCCACCTGCAGTGGTCTTTGATGAAGGTCCATTGATCTTGGTTGAGACACGCAAAGACCTGTCCAACATGAAGTTGCCCTTCTGATATGCACAGCACTGGGGCAACCCAATGTCACTCACCAAAAAGGGACCCTCGGGTCCCTTTTTTTTAATCTACCGAAGCTTTTTTGAGGGCATGGAGCGCTGCTGGTAAATCTTCTCTTTGTTCTGCCAACTCGGCCAAAGAACGCCAAGCTTGTCTCCGAACCACAGCATCTTTGAGAGCAGGTGCAGCCTGCGCCAACAAGGCTTGAGCCTTTCCCCACAACTGACGCTTCAAGCAAAGACGTCCAGCCAAGTATTGCAATAACGCATTTCTTGGGTTGGCTGTCTGCGCGGCTTCAACGGCAATCAACCACTCCTTTTCATCCGAACTGTCTGAGCCAGTCAAACTCTGATCGAGCACTTGAATCAATTTCAATTCTTGAGCTGGCGACAATTTGGCTGGGTCTTGTTGAAGTCGAAGCCAGACAGGCTTCATCCAAGCGCGAGCAACCAAAGGGTCACCTTTCAAGCCCAGCCAATGTTGCGCCGCCTGCATTGCCAAATCGGGGGATTGACGCTGGGCATCACCCAACCGGGCCCAAAGTCTTTGCATTTGTCCTTGCTCGTGCGTTTTGGCAATCAATTCAAAGACCAAACTTCGGACCATGCTGGCAGCGGCTTCTGATGTGAACGCACGGTGCTTGATCAACAACAAAGCTGTGTCCAAAGCTTGAGAGGGTTCACCCGCCAATCTGGCAGCTTTCAGTCTCAAGCGCATGGCCAAGGTTCGTCTTGAAACACCTTGTGGTAAGCGATCTAACCACAACAAACTCTCTGCAGCATCACGATCGTCCAAAGACCAGCGCGCTGCACGCAGCATACTGCCCTCCACCAACGATTGACGCAATCCAGAGTTTCCGGTGGTGGGCTCTTGAAGCGCAAGATTCAAATGCATTTGACGGCTTGATTTGTCTTGCAAGGCATGGGCAGACTCTGCTGCCAGAATGTGCGCAACACTGCGCAATGCACCCGCATGCTCAATGACTTCGCCGGCTTCTTGCAAAGATTTTTCGCGCGCCAAAACAGCCTCCGCCGATTTACGCGCCCGCAAAAAACGACCTTCCATGAAGTAAGACATGCCCTCTAGCAAAGCAGCATGGGCCGCACGCTCCTTTTGCAACATGCGCCAGCGTTTGGCCTGTTTGGGCAATTCAAATAACGCGGTCAAGGCTCTTTGTGCCCAATGCAAAGTCAGCAAGATGAGCACCAAACCCAACAACACCAAATTCAATGAAACATCAAATCGATAAGGCGTCCAAAAAATAGAAACCGTGCCCACATTGTTAGAAGCCAGCAGCGCAGAGGCCACTGCAACAGCAAACAAACTCATCAACCAAAGAGCTGCACGCATGTTGCTTTACTTTCCAGCAGAGGCTGTGGCCAAAGCAGCCAGAGACCCATCCAAGCGAGGAATCGGGTTGCCTTTACTCAGAGTCTGTGCTTTGTCCAATAACTGCAAGGCCAATTGTGTTTTCTTTGAATTGGGATCGAAGTATTTTTTGAGGGCCACAGTCACCGCTTGCAGGTCATTGCGTGCGGCATCATTTTGTCGGGCCAACAAACCCAAGCGTGCGTTGAGTAATTTCAGCTTGAGATTCTCACGAAGGAAAAAGCCTTGCTCAGGCGCCAACAAGGCCGCCTCGGGACTGTCGATTCTGCTGACGCGAAGCAAGCCTCTGGCTTCCACCATCACACGATCGAGCACCACCTGCCACCAAGCAGCATTGGGGGCCACTGAAACACCCGCCTCCACAGTCTTGACGTTGGCGCTGGTTGAACGGCTGAGCTCATTGGCGAGAGGTAAATCATCCGCCAAGGCCACCAATTCGTCCAGGACCAACAACATGCCAGGAAGGTCTGTAATTTGGGCTGTCTTGACCAAATCCAAATCACGATCAATGGCGCGTTGCACCGTCATCAGGCGGGGATTGGACGCACGCTGCAGACGACTCTGAGCAGTTTTAAGCGCCGCCAACAGTGGCTCAAGACTACTGGTCAATTGGGATTGTTGCTGCGCCAATCTGAGAGAAGATTCAATGTCCAGAACCAAATTCTCGTCCCTCGAGCGAGAAAGCGATTGAATCAAATCCTCAAGTTGTGAACGTTGTAGAGTGACCTCGCCCAAACGAGTTTCGACCAAGGCCATTCGAGCGGCGCTGTCCTTGACACTTTCTTGGGCTTGTTTCGCCCAGGCTTTTGCTTCTAAAGATTGCTGCCCAGAGTCGGCGCTTTGTCTTGCCAACTGCCCCTGAATGCGAGACAGCTTTTCCCAGAGCATGCCGCTGAAAACAATGGCGGCAATGGCCAAAATCATGGGGCCCCAAAAAGTAAATGGGCGACGCGAGGGGACCGGACCCATTGCAGCACCTTTTTTTTCAGAGGGCTGTTCGCCGCCAGGGGTCGCATTGGAACTGGCAGGGGTTTCTGGGATATTTTCGTTGCTCATGCCAGTGATTTTATAGAGGCCAGCATGGCTTTCATGCCGGGCTGTGCAATTGAGACGTTTCGCCAACCCAGCTGTTGCGCCAATGCCGCTATTCTGGGATGTGTCACCACCGCTTTCGCGTTTGACCAAGGCACCTGACCGCATTGATCGACCAAAGCTTGAAGACACGCCGAGCTGCTGAAGATCCAAATGGCGCTGTGGTCAACCCAATGCCGAACCTGTTCGATTTGATTTTCAGACAAGCGACTGGCTAGCCGTTGATAGGCAGCAAGGGCCTCAACCTGAACGCCATGAAGGCTGAGTTGATGGGCCAACCAGTCGCGACCCGCGATGGCACCAGTTTCGTCAGCGCCTCGAATGAAAAGTACTTTCAAATGAGAACCCACTTGGGGTTGCACCACTTGCCACAAGGCTTCTGAGTCCAATTGCGGCGCTTGCAAATGGGGTTGGTCTATGCGGTTTTCTTCAATGCCACAAGCTAGCAAGGCCGCCGCCGTGCCAGGGCCTGTGCACCAAGCTCTGGCGTTTTGTTTGAAATGGCTCACCCAGTGAGGATGCGCACTGAGAGCACTGGCCAAAAACCTAACGGCATTGGCACTCACGAACATCACAGCTTGGCTACTTTGAATTTTTGCCAGCACAGATTCGACATCAGTTGAGCCAAGAACCGGGTTCAAGTCAAGCAAAGGGAACTGGATTGCCTCCCAACCTGCACTTTGAAGCGAGGTGACCCAAGACGCTGCATCCTGCTCGGGACGTGTCACTAAAACCTGCGTCATGCTTCAATGGCAAAGCACATCAGTGCGCACCACCTTTGCGCAATTCATCTGCAATTTGCAAACCGAGCGCTTCAGCTTGCGCCAAGTCTTTGACTTGACCCTTAGTTTGAGCGGTCACCAAAGTAGTTTCGCCTTCTGGGGCGCCCCAGGCGGCGCGCAAAGTAAGTTCGTTGCCAGAAAGGGTTGCATGCGCAGCCAAAGGCATCGAGCAACTGCCACCCATGGCACGGCTAACGGCGCGCTCGGCCGCCACAGCCAACCACGATGTGGTGTGAACCAAGGGACTCAGCGCCTCCACCAAATCATGACGACCTGCGCAAATTTCAATGCCCAAGGCTCCTTGGCCTGCAGCAGGCAGCATTTGATCAGTTTCGAAAATATGGCGAATTCTGTCCGCCATTTTCAGGCGCTTCAATCCGGCTGCAGCCAAAATAATGCCTGCATATTGCCCCTCGTCCAGTTTTCTCAAACGCGTGTCTAAGTTGCCGCGCAAGGGTTCAATTTTTAAATCGGGGCGCAGAGCGCGAAGCAACACAGTTCTTCTCAAACTAGAGGTACCGACCACAGCGCCGTGTGGCAAGTCCATCAGCGTGGGATATTGCGCCGAGACCCATGCATCCCTGGGGTCTTCTCTTTCCATGACGCAGGCCAATTCAAAACCTTCAGGCATGTCCATGGGGACATCCTTGAGCGAGTGAACGGCAATGTCAGCGCGGCCTTCCGCCAATGCAACTTCTAACTCTTTGACAAATAAACCTTTGCCACCGACTTTGCTGAGGCTTCGGTCCAAAATTTGATCGCCCTGGGTGGTCATACCCAGGAGCTCGACGGTGTAGCCACGTGCCTGCAGAATGGCCTGAACATGTTCAGCCTGCCACATGGCCAAGCGACTTTCACGCGTGGCAATGACGATAGGACGCTGCAAATTGGATGCTGAAGTAGGGTTCAAACCAGTAACCTCTTGGTAATTTTTGGAGCGGTACAAATGCTAGCATGCAATGAGCCATAAACCCAGGTTCTGACATGCCAAAAGTGACCATCCTCCCCCTGAAACGCAATTCACGCGACAACGAACGCCCTTTGGTTGAAGATATTCGACTGTTGGGTCGCATTCTTGGCGACGTCGTTCGCCAACAAGAAGGGGCTGAAATATACGAATTGATTGAGAAAATTCGCAAATTGTCTGTTTCATTTAGGCGAGATGCAGATCACGAGGCAGACCGCGCCTTGAAGAAATTGCTCAAAAACCTGCCAGGCGACCAAGCCGTCATGGTCATTCGCGGATTTACTTACTTCAGCCATCTGGCCAATTTGGCTGAAGACCGTCACCACATCCGGCGACGCGCTTTTCATGAACGAATTGGCGATACCCAAGAAGGCAGCATCGAAGTGGCCTTACAGCGACTCCGCTGGGCCGGCATTACCCCAAAAGTCATTTCTCAAACTTTGGCCCACAGCTTTGTCTCACCCGTCTTAACAGCACACCCCACCGAAGTTCAAAGACAGAGTATTTTGGCTGCCGAGCGTGACATCGCCAATTTATTGAATGAGCGTGACGAGATCAAGGCGCGCGGTGCCGCCATCAATACCAGCAAAGATGCCCTGACACCCAAAGAATTAGCCGCCAACGAGCAACGCATCCGTGCCCGCGTGATGCAACTTTGGCAAACTCGTTTGCTCCGATTTTCAAAGCTCACCGTAGCCGATGAGATTGAAAATTCACTGAGCTATTACGAATCAACTTTCCTCCGAGAAATTCCTAAAATTTATGCCGCCTTGGAAGACGCTCTCGGTAACCATCCCGTTGCACCATTTCTTCGAATGGGTCAATGGATTGGCGGAGATCGCGATGGCAACCCCAATGTCAATGCACACACACTCAGCCATGCCTTAAAGCGCCAAGCCGAAGTTGCCTTGAGGCACTACCTCACAGAAGTTCACTATTTGGGCAGTGAATTGTCACTGTCGGCCATGCTGGTTGATTTTCCCGCCGCCATGCAAGCCTTGGCTGAGCGCTCCCCCGACACCAATGCGCACCGCATGGATGAACCCTACCGACGCGCGCTGACGGGTATTTACGCCAGGCTGGCAGCCACCTTGAAGTTGTTGACGGGCGGTGATGCCGCAAGACATGCCGTGACACCTCAAAACCCCTACCCCGATGCGGCCGCTTTTTTGGCAGATCTGCGAACCATTGCGACGTCTTTGAAAAGTCACCATGCCGAGGATCTGGCAACCCAGAGGCTCATGCCCCTGATTCGCGCGGTTGAAGTTTTTGGATTCCATTTGGCCACCGTCGATTTGCGACAAAGCTCTGACCAACATCAAGCCGTTGTTGCAGAATTGTTGGCGACAGCGCGCATCGAGCAGAACTATGCTGCACTGGGCGAAATCAACAAACGCGCTATTCTTTTAGGACTGTTGCACGATGCACGGCCGCTGAGAGTTCCTGGCGCCTCTTACTCAGCGCACACACAAGCAGAGTTGGCCATTTTTGAAACGGCACTTACCGCTCGCCAAGCGTTTGGCGCTGAAGCTATTCGCCACTACATCATCAGTCACACTGAAACCGTGAGTGATCTGCTGGAAGTTTTGTTGTTGCAAAAAGAAGTGGGCTTGATGCGAGGCACTTTGGATGCACAAGCGGTGGTCGATCTGATTGTGGTGCCACTGTTTGAAACCATCGAAGATTTGCGAAATTCCGCAGTCATTATGCGCGAGTTTTATGCCCTGCCAGGCATTGCGCAATTGATTCAGCGATCAGGTGCAGAGCAAGACATCATGCTGGGCTACTCCGACTCCAACAAAGACGGGGGCATCTTCACCAGCAATTGGGAACTTTACCGAGCCGAGGTGGCTTTGGTAGACGATTTCGATCGCCTGGCCAATAGCCACAACATTCAACTGCGCATGTTCCATGGTCGCGGCGGTACGGTTGGGCGGGGTGGCGGACCCAGCTACCAAGCCATTTTGGCGCAGCCGCCAGGCACTGTTCGAGGTCAAATTCGCTTGACCGAACAAGGCGAAGTGATTGGCTCAAAATATGCCAACCCAGAAATTGGACGGCGCAATTTGGAAACGCTGGTGGCAGCCACATTGGAGGCCACATTGTTGCAACCAACCAAGACAGCACCTCGTAACTTCTTGGAAACTGCGGCCCAACTGTCTCAATCCAGCATGGATGCTTATCGCAGTTTGGTTTATGAAACACCTGGGTTCAACGACTACTTTTTCAGTGCAACGCCCATCCGAGAAATTGCCGAACTCAACATTGGTTCCCGCCCAGCATCACGCAAAGCGAACCAACAAATTGAGGACTTGCGAGCCATTCCCTGGGGCTTCAGTTGGGGCCAATGTCGCTTAACTTTACCGGGGTGGTATGGCTTTGGTTCCGCTGTCGAAAGTTTTCTCAACCGGCCTACGGAAAAAGAAAGCACAGCGGCTTTGGCACTGCTACAAAAGATGGTCAAACAATGGCCGTTTTTTAAAACTTTGCTGTCCAACATGGACATGGTCTTGGCCAAAAGCGATTTGGCATTGGCCTCGCGATACAGCGAATTGGTCACCGATGCCAAATTGCGTAAAAAGATTTTCACCGCCATTGAAGCAGAATGGCATCGAACTGCACATGTTTTGAGCCTCATTACCGGTGACAAGCACCGACTTGAACACAATCCCGCGCTTGCTCGCTCCATTCGTCATCGCTTTCCATACATTGACCCCTTGCATCATTTGCAAGTCGAATTGATTCGTCGCTATCGTGAGGGCAAGGCGGACGAACGCGTCCAAAGGGGCATTCATTTATCGATCAATGGGATCGCCGCCGGCCTAAGGAATACGGGTTAAGAAGTCTGAATTGGTTTTTTAGGTCAAATCTGAGTGATTTGAGGGCTTATCTCGGGTTGTCGGCCCTTGCCAACCCGATAAAATCGGGAAATGTCTAAAAACCAATTCGATCAAAAGTCCCAGGCCTGGTCGGCCTTGTTTTCCGAACCCATGAGTGACCTGGTGAAGCGCTACACCTCCAGCGTCTTCTTCGACAAGCGTTTGTGGCAATCGGACATTCAAGGCAGTTTGGCGCACGCAGAAATGCTGGCGGCTCAAAAAATCATCAGTACCCAAGACCTTGCCGATATTCAGCGCGGCATGGCACAAATTACCGAAGAAATTTCCAAGGGTCAGTTTGACTGGAAATTGGACCTGGAAGATGTTCACCTCAACATTGAGGCTCGTCTGACGCAAATTGTGGGCGATGCAGGCAAACGTCTGCACACGGGCCGCAGTCGGAACGATCAAGTGGCCACCGATGTGCGTTTGTGGTTGGTCAGTGAAATTGATTTGATCGGTGGATTGCTCAACGACCTTCAAAAATCATTGATCGAAGTGGCAGAGCGTCACGTCGACGTTATCCTGCCGGGTTTCACCCATTTACAAGTGGCCCAACCTGTGAGCTTTGCACATCATTTGCTGGCTTACGTCGAGATGTTTGCCCGCGATGCAGAACGCATGGCCGATGTGCGTCGTCGCACCAACTGCCTGCCTTTGGGTTCTGCTGCATTGGCTGGCACCACTTATCCATTGGACCGAGAAAGCGTCGCCAAGCGTCTTGGCATGGTGGACGAGCAAGGCAATGCATGCGTCTGTCAAAACAGTTTAGACGGTGTGAGCGACCGCGACTTTGCCATTGAATTTACCGCGGCTGCTTCGCTGTGCATGGTGCACATCAGCCGCTTGAGCGAAGAACTCATTTTGTGGATGAGCCAAAACTTTGGCTTCGTGAAAATTGCCGACCGCTTCACCACCGGCAGCTCCATCATGCCGCAAAAGAAAAACCCCGATGTGCCCGAATTGGCGCGCGGCAAAACTGGCCGCGTGGTTGGCCACCTCATGGGCCTGATCACTTTGATGAAAGGCCAACCCTTGGCCTACAACAAAGACAATCAAGAGGACAAAGAGCCTTTGTTTGACACTGTCGACACCTTGAAAGACACCTTGCGGATCTTCAGCGAAATGATCGGTGGTCAAATCAACCCGCAAACTGGTAAAAAAGAAGGCGGCGTGACAGTCAATGCCGAGGCCATGGCGGCTGCCACCAAAAAAGGGTATGCCACGGCCACCGATTTGGCGGACTACTTGGTCAAAAAAGGGTTGCCATTCCGTGATGCGCACGAAGTGGTGGCGCACGCTGTCAAAACAGCGCAAACCCAAAACCTTGATTTAAGCGAACTGCCCTTGGCCACCTTGCAGCAATTCAACCCTGCCATCCAAGCGGATGTGTTCGAGTGCCTGAGTTTGGTAGGCTCCTTGAATGCACGCAACACTTTGGGCGGCACGGCGCCAAGTCAAATTCGCCAACAAATTGCGCGGCACCATGCGCGTCTGAATTTCTAAAAGGATTTCGAAATGGAATCGACTCAAATCGATCAAAGAACTGTGTCGCCGTTTGCCGCAGGACTGAATTGGTCTGCCAATTTACACACTGGCGATGAACGCATGGACAGCACCCACGAAGAGTTTGTGACGATGCTCAATGCCTTGCTCAAGACCCCCCCAACTGAGCAACTCAACTTGTACCGTGAGTTTCTCAATCACACGGTTGAGCACTTTGCCCAAGAAGATCGCTGGATGGTGGCCACAGGCTTTAGCGAAGACAATTGCCATGCAGGTCAACACGCCACCATTTTGGAAACCATGCGCGCTGTTGAAACACACTATGTGCAGGGTGACTCTGAAATCATTTCGCGCTTGGCGGAAGCTTTGGTTGAGTGGTTTCCGCAGCATGCTGCAACCATGGACGCAGGCTTGGCGCAACATTTGAAATCGGTCAACTTTGACAGCGAAACAGAAACCCTGGCCGATCCTTCTGTGATTAAAAACGTCACCATGTCGGGTTGCGGCAGTGTGAGTTGCAGCTAATTTTTTGAAACTTCAACCCGCTCGGTAGTCCTACAAGAATTGGAAATCAAAGATGTCCGTGATCACCACCATTGAAGAGTTGCGTTTGTTGGCAAAAAAACGCGTCCCCCGCATGTTCTACGACTACGCAGACAGCGGCTCTTGGACCGAAAGCACTTACCGCGCCAATGAAAGTGATTTTCAAAAAATCAAACTGCGCCAACGTGTGGCGGTGAACATGGAAGGTCGCAGCACAGCCACCACCATGATTGGCCAAAAAGTGGCCATGCCGGTGGCCATTGCGCCGACCGGTCTGACCGGCATGCAGCATGCCGATGGTGAAATACTGGCAGCGAGGGCGGCTAAAAAATTTGGTGTGCCATTCACTTTGTCCACCATGAGCATTTGCTCCATTGAAGATGTGTCCAAAGGCACCGATGGCCATCCCTTCTGGTTCCAGTTGTATGTCATGCGTGACCGCGACTTTATTGAGCGACTCATTGAGCGCGCACGTGCAGCCAACTGCTCTGCCCTCGTCATCACCTTAGATTTGCAAATTTTGGGTCAACGCCACAAAGATTTGAAAAACGGTTTGTCGGCACCGCCCAAACTCACTATTCCCAACATTTTGAACATCGCTACCAAGCCTCGTTGGGCCTTGGGCATGTTGGGCACTTCGCGTCGTGAGTTTGGCAACATCGTGGGTCATGTCAAGGGGGTGGAGAACATGGGCTCCCTGTCCGCTTGGACTGCGCAACAGTTCGATCCCCGACTCAATTGGGGTGATGTGGAATGGATCAAAAAACGTTGGGGCGGCAAAATCATCTTGAAGGGCATTCAAGATGTGGAAGACGCCCGCTTGGCGGTTGAAAGTGGGGCCGACGCCATGATCGTCAGCAACCATGGCGGTCGCCAACTCGATGGTGCTCAAAGCAGCATTGAAGCATTGCCCGCCATTGTGGATGCTGTGGGCAAACACATTGAAGTGCACATGGACGGCGGCATTCGGAGCGGTCAAGATGTGCTGAAAGCTCGCGCCTTGGGCGCTCAGGGCACCTACATCGGTCGTGCATTCTTGTATGGCTTGGGTGCCATGGGTCAGCCCGGGGTGGAGAAGGCGCTGCAAATCATTCACAACGAACTTGATTTGACCATGGCGTTTTGTGGCCGTACTCAAATGGACACGGTCGACAAAAGTATCTTGTTGCCTGGCACGTTTCCTCAGTAAAACGCCTACTTTCACTTTGAGTTTGTGACCCAATCCACAGCACTCAAACGAAGAATTGCTCACCTCGACATGGACGCTTTTTATGCGTCCGTCGAGCTGTTGCGCTATCCCCAACTCAAAGGCTTGCCTGTGGTCATAGGCGGATCACGCCGCAAAGAGGACGACTTGTTGGGTCGTCTTCGTGAAGCGCATCCGGACTACGAATGGTCAGCCGACAATTTGTCCGAAATCCCCATCGACTTTTTCCCTCGCATTGAAGGCTATACAGGCCGAGGCGTGATCACGACGGCCACCTATGCCGCCAGACAATTTGGCATTGGCTCGGCCATGGGGCTGATGAAAGCGGCCAAGTTGTGTCCCCAAGCTATTTTGCTGCCGGTAGACTTTGACCAATATCGACACTACTCGAGAGTCTTCAAAGGCATCATCACCGACATTGCACCCCTCATGGAAGACCGCGGTGTAGACGAGGTTTACATCGATTTCACTGACGTCCCTGGCGGCCAGCGCGAAGGCGGTCGGGTTTTGGCGAGGCTCATTCAAAAATGCATTTTTGAGGCCACGGGACTGACTTGCTCGGTAGGCGTTGCCCCCAACAAATTGATTGCCAAGATGGCCAGCGAGTTCAATAAACCGAACGGCATTTCCATCGTGCATGAAGAGGATTTACAAACAGCCATCTGGCCTATGAGTTGTCGCAAGATCAACGGCGTCGGTCCGAAGGCGGATGAAAAACTCAAGCAGCACGGCATTGCAACCATCGGCCAATTGGCTGCTTGTGAATTGCCATGGCTGCAAATGCATTTTGGCAAAGTGTATGGCGCATGGCTCCATGATGCAGCATGGGGCCGAGATGATCGGCCTATCAGCACTGAAAGCGAACCTGTCAGCATCAGCCGGGAAACCACCTTCGAAACAGATTTGCATGCGGTTCGCGACAAAGAAGCATTGGGCAAAGTCTTTACCCGACTTTGTCAGCAATTGGCCGCTGATTTAAAGCGCAAGGGCTATGACGGCAAAACCATTGGGATCAAACTGCGCTACGACAATTTCAAGAGTGTGACGCGAGATCAAACCCTGACCTTTTATACGCAAGATCCAGATGAAATCAGAAAGTTTGCTGGCCTCTGTTTAAAACGAGTCGACCTGACCCGCAAGCTCAGATTGCTGGGTGTGCGTGTGGGTTCCTTGGTCAAGCACGGGACAGCACCCGATCACAGCGCAAGCTACAGTTCACACAACGCAACACCCCCAGTTCTTCAAGAGGCCAATTCCCATGGACAAACTCAATTGCTTTTCACTGACGATGAATGACCATGTTGCGCATTTGGTGCTGAACAAGCCCGAATCGCTCAACACCATGCATCCCACTTTTTGGCGTGAATTGGACACTGTGTTGCGCCAATTGAATGACGAGGGACTTGCCAGGGCCTTGGTGATTTCAAGCACCGGCAAACACTTTTCTGCTGGCATGGCACTTGAAACTTTTTCTGGCGCCATTTCGATGGATGCCAACAGTCCTGAAGGACGCGCGGCCATTTACGATTCTCTGACCGACATGCAATCCACCTTCACATTGTTGGAAACGTTGCGCATGCCAGTCATAGCTGCCATTCACGGTGGCTGTATTGGCGGCGCAGTGGACATGGTCACCGCCTGCTGTATTCGTTATGCCACGCAAGATGCATTTTTCTGCGTACAAGAAATCAACATTGGCATGGTGGCCGACGTGGGCACCTTGCAAAGGCTGCCTAAATTACTGCCCATGGGCTTGGTCAAGGAACTGG
>JACCDW010919650.1_pt1 | contig 15445 bp, 7 predicted proteins | sample 7449781 | NCBI WGS metagenome assembly JACCDW01 (sample SAMN15323449, study PRJNA562643) | freshwater metagenome | isolation source: river surface water | place: USA:Blue River Watershed | collected 2017-08-18
GAGTTGCTGGTTCGTCTGGTACATCTGGATTTTCAATAGCTAGTGGTTCATACTTAACAACATCATCATTCAATTCATTTACTGCTTCATTAAACGAAGGATATACTTGGGTTGGTGGAAATGGTGGAATCCTATTAGAAATAGCAACATCTTCATTTGGTGTAGCTGGTGGTATTGCAACTCTACCAAGCGGAGTAATAAGTTCATCACAACAAATAACTAATTTTGGATTTGTATCTTCATCAACAGCAGATACAACTCAATTAAATAGCTATACAGGTTCTAACAACGCAACATTAGCAAGATTATTTCAAACAACAGCTTCTCTTAATATTACAACGGGGTCTTTAGCAAGAATATGGCAGACAACCGCATCGTTAAATACATTCACTGGTTCTATTAGAGGTGAAGTAAGTGGATTGGAAGCATATACGGCATCATTAAAAGCAGCAACAATTGTATCATCATCAACGCAAGTTTCTAATTATGGTATATTCGCAAGAACTGACCAATCAAATGTATTTTCAGCAGACCAAGGAGTTAGCGGTTCATTAAATGTATCAAATACATTAACAGTAAATTCAACACTTGTAAATGCAGCTTCAGTTGTTGCATCAGGAAATTCAGTTTTACAAATTACATCTGGTAGTTGGGTTGAAGTGACTGGTTCAATTAATATTAGTGGTTCTATTACACTTAATGGTGTAACTTATACTACACTTACCGCAGGTAGTGGTAGTGGTGGAAGTGGTACAAATGGTGTGGATGGAAGTAGTGGTACATCTGGAACTTCTGGGACAAGTGGTTTAACTATTACAGGCTCTGCTGGTTCGCATGGTACATCTGGAACATCTGGTATTTCGGTTTTAGTAGATAGTGGTTCATTATTAACAACATCATCGTTTAATCAATATTCTTCTTCTATTGAGATTAGAGTTATTGCATTAGAATATTCTGCATCTTTAAACATAAGTGGAAGTAACGGAACTTCCGGCTTAAATGGAACATCTGGTACAAGCGGATTAACTATAACGGGTTCAGCCGGTTCGCATGGTACATCTGGTACATCTGGTATTTCACCAGCATCAATAGATGGATTAATAAGTGGTTCACAACAAATATATGATTTAGGTTTTATTGGTACATCGCAGGCAATAGTAGATACTGGTTCATTCGCAACAACTGGTTCAAATTATTTTAGTGGTTCTCAATATATTACAAGTGGGGGTTTAGTTTTCAATAATGGTGTACAAATATATGAAAGTGATGATGATATGTACATACAATCATTATCGGAAATTAGAGTTGGTGCAAACGGAAACAATTATAAATTTGGTAATGATGGTAATTTTTACACATCAGTAGGTGGAGTTGTTTTTGGACATGGTGGATTAATAAATCAAATACCTGGTGCATCTGGCGATGATATTAATATCGTAGCTGGTATCAATGATGGTATTGTATTAACTACTGATGCGGGAGATGGTGATTATGTTTGGGATTTTGATAAAAATGGAGATTTGACTGTACCTGGTAATATCTATGGAGCAACAAATATAGCAACAAATGGTAGTAATCTTTTTAATGGTAATCAAATTATAACCGGTTCATTAGTAGTATCCGGTTCTGCTGATTTTACCGAATTGAGAGTAACAGGTGATTTGAATGTTTTGGGAAAGATAACAGGTTCTTTATTAGCAACAAATGGAGTAATAAGTTCATCGCAACAAATAACTAATTTTGGATTTATATCCTCATCGGTGTCAGCAGATACAACTCAATTAAATAACTTTACTGGTTCAATTAGAGGTGAGGTAAACGGATTGGAAGCATATACTGCATCATTAAAATCGGTAGAATTGGTTAGTGGTTCATTGATAGCATCATCATCATATAGTGTAGTATCGGATAATGCAAGAACAATGTTGCTATATTCAGCTACACAAGATTTTGAATCGTATTTATTATTCTCAAACGCAGTTGCGGTAAATTCAGCTACAATTGCCGGTAATAATAATATAAGATATAATTCTTCAACAAATACATTAACAGTAGGAACGGTATCAGCAACTAAATATTTGGGTGGTGTAATAAGTTCATCACAACAAATAACTAATTTTGGATTTATATCTTCATCAACATCTGCAGATGTATCGGTATTGAATACATATACTGGTTCTAATAACGCAACTTTAGCAAGATTATATCAAACAACCGCATCACTAAATTCTTATACTTCATCAAATGATTTGGTATTGCAAAGAGTAATGCAAACAACTGCATCATTAAATATATTGACAGGTTCTGTTAGTGGTATTGTGAATGGATTGATGGCTTACACATCATCAGTAATACCAAGAATATTACAAACAACCGCATCGTTGAATACATTTACTGGTTCTGCTAGAATTGAATTAAATAGTATTGAAGCATATACTGCATCATTAAAAGCAGCTGGTATAGTTTCATCTTCAACACAAATACAAAATTATTATGTATTTGCACAAACTTCATCCGCAAATACTTTCTATGGTAACCAAACAATTACTGGTTCATTATTTGTAACTTCAACTACGGTAAGTGATTCAACTTTATTAGCAAGTGGTTCAAATTTAATATTGAATAGTGGAAGTAACTTATATATTAATAATGGTGGGTTAGCACTTATTAGTGGTTCGATAATAGTTACAGGCTCACTGATTGTATCAGCATCAACAAACTTAACTGGTTCGGTAACTGTAAACAATAGTAGAATTGATACTGCATGGACTGCATATACTCCACAATGGACAGCAGCATCTTCAAATCCTGTAATTAATAATGGAACAATAGAAGGATACTACAAAGTAATTGGTAAGACTTGTTTTGTAAGAGGTAATATTGCCATGGGAAGTACAACAACATTTGGTACTGGTGAGTGGTATGTGTCAATGCCATTTACAGCATCACATGCAGATGCTATCTTAATGACAGTAACTTTATTGGATAATGGAACGGCTTGGTATAACGCTACAATGGTAGGAGCAAGAGCAGGATTTAATCATAAGGCACCTATACAATATCAAACTACTGGTGGAACTGCTGGTGATGTAAACGCAACTGGGCCATTTACTTGGACAACCAGCGATAGATTTATTTGGAACGGAAGTTACGAAATAGCATAATATGAGTATTATATTTGAAAACGGATATTCAATATCAAAACCAACAACAGTAGTAACAATGAGAAGTTTGTTATCAGTTGCTGGACAGACTACTTATGATGCAACAACGGTTGGTAATTTCTTTTCTTGTTCATTAGCAGATTACAATGCAGTATTTGCAGGATACGCTGATGCACAAAAAATTGGAAATACTGATGCAATATTTAATACCGCAGTTGGTTCTTCTTATACTGGAACTTGTGCATCTGTTTTATCTGAAGCAAACTCAACAATACCTGCAAACACTTATATCATAGGATTTGCTACAAAAATGTTTTCAAATTCAACTCCTACAACTGTAACTCCTTTAATATCTACAACTTTTAAAGGAACATATACTTCTATAAGTAATTCACCAACTATTGGGGGAACTGCTAGAGTTTATTATTTAAGAAAAGACCCACCAATTACTTCACAAACAAGTTATGTTGGACATGTTGCGGCAGCTAATACTTTTGACCAAGCAACTACATCTTATACTAATGCTGGATTTGATTGTGCTGCACCATATTCAAGTTGGACAAATAGAAGTGCTCAAATGCCAAACTTCCAAATGTTTGTAACAACCACAAAACCATATTAACAAATGGCAATACAATTCACAGGTGGACAAGTAAAATTTAACGCTAATTTATATGCGTTATATGATTTTTCGTCTTTTACTTTTGGAATGGGAACTTTTGTTACTGGTGCTATTGGACCTACTTATCAACAACTATTAACTTATTATACTGCTTCCGCACAATGGGCATCAAATACTCAATACTTTACGTCATCTAAGTTTGGATTTCAAATTTGGACAGCACCGGCAACATCAACATATGAAATTGAAGTAGCCGGTAGTAGAGCTGGTAGATTGAATAACAATACATTAGAACTATTTGGTAAGGGTGCAATTGTAAAAGGAAACTATCAATTAGTACAAGGGCAAAAAGTAATTATAATAACGGGTCAATACGATACTGCGTTTAACTTCACACAACCATCTTCATCATATCAAGGTATGGGTGGGGGTGGTGGTTCATTCCTATTAGATTCCGCATCTCTTAATCCGATTATGGTAGCAGGTGGTGGTGGTGGAAATGCTAGATATAGCGCTTATTCTGCTGGTGCATTATTTGTTGGTAGAGATGGTGTAACAACAACTTCTGGTTCTGCTTCTAGACAGGGAGCAAAGGGTGGTATTGGTGGTAGTGGTGGATATTCATCATTTAGTACTGGTTCTGTTTCTTCATCAAATAACTATGATGGTGGAGCGGGTGCTGGTTTATATGGTGACGGACAAAATGGTAATGGTTCATTTACAAAACCATATACAGGTGGAACTGAAGCTGAAGGTGGATATGGTATTTTAAGAGTATCCACACCTGCTTCTGGTGGATTGGGTGGTAGAATGAGTACATCTTGGGGAACTCCTACGGCAAATCCATACAAATCAGGATACGCAGCTTCAATGGGTGGATTTGGTGGCGGCGGTGGTGGTAATGGTATTATTTCTGCTGGTGGTGGTGGTGGATATTCTGGTGGTGGTGGTTCATACTCACCATCAAATACAGCTGCAGATGGTGGCGGTGGTGGGGGTTCTTACATTATAAGTGGGGTAACAAATGTAGCAACATCGGATGGATTTTATGATGGGTTATCAAACTTTAGCGGAAGTGCAATTGCAAACTTAGCAACATACAATACTGGTTCTGGGTATATTAGGATTACAAAACTTTAATCTAAACACTATTCTATTAATTTCTAATATTTATAGGTAACGATAAAATAAGTACTTATAATGGCATTAGAAACATTAATATATCCTGGTTCATCTTCATTTTTCCCAGGTCAGACACCTTTTGGAATATATGATAATGATTATGAATTCCAAGAAGATGCTCCAAAAGTAGCACTTTGGTGTGCTAGAAGATTGGGGTATCCTATTCAAAACATAGAATTGATAGATGAAAACTTCTATGCTTGTTTTGAAGAATCTGTATCTGAATATGCAGCACAGGTAAATCAATTTAATATTCGTAATAATTTAGATTCTCTTAGAGGAAAATCTAAATCAACATCTCTAACAAATAAATTAGTTCAGGGTTCAAACTTACCTACTTTAATTGGTATTTCTGATGCATATGGTACTTTAGCAGGAGTTGGTGGTAATACTGATATTAAGAAAGGATATATAGAATTAGAAGCTGGAAAACAAGAGTATGATTTAGATACTCTTTGGGCAGCTGTTTCTGAAAGTGGAAAGCGTATTGATATTGTAAAAGTATTTCATGAACCAGTACCTGCAATCAACAGATTCTTTGACCCATATTCGGTAAGTGGACAAGGTACATTAAACTTAATTGACGAATTTGGATTCGGTTCATATTCACCAGCTGCACAGTTTATATTAATGCCAATATTTGAAGATATGTTGAGAATTCAAGCAATTGAATTCAATGACCAATTTAGAAAATCAGCATTTACTTTTAATATTGTAAATGGTAAAATTCAAGTATTCCCAAGACCAACCTCTCAACATATAAATCTTTATGGTAAATTATATTTTGATTATTTTGTAAGAGATGAATTTGTTGCAAACTCAACAAATGTAACACCAAGTGTAATATCAGATTATTCAGATATTCCTTATGATTTTATGGAATATGGTGGAATTAATGATGTTGGTAAACAGTGGATTAGAAAATATACACTTGCATTAGTTAAAGAATTGTTAGGAGCAGTTAGAGAAAAATATTCACAAATTCCAATACCTGGTTCTGAAATATCATTAGATGGAGCTGCATTGAGAAGTGAAGCTCAAACCGAAAAGGAAGCATTAATGACTCAATTGAGAGAAACATTAGAAGAATTAAGTAGAACAAAACAATTTGAGAATAGAAACACCGAAACAAATGCTCATCAAGAAATGTTACGAAAAGTACCGTTAGCAATCTATATAGGTTAATATTATGGCAAGATTTGCATTAGCAAGAGATATAAGATTCTTTGAAGGAATATCAAAGGAATTGGTGGATGCAGTTATAGAAACAGCTGTGGTATTATACAAGCTTGTCATAGAAGATAGTAAAACTAATTTGTACGGAGAATCTCTTAATAAAAGTTACTATCAAGGTGTAGAATGTACGGCTGTAATTCAAAGAGAAGATACAACTGCAAATTATGAAGGATTTGGTTCTGACCAATCTCAAAATGTAGAATTCCGTTTTAATAGATTTACATTAAAAGAAAAAGATTTTTACCCTGAAATTGGTGATATAATTTTTCATAATAGTGCTTATTTTGAAATTTCAAATGTAAGAGAAGACCAATTAGTTGGTGGTAGAGTTGGTGAAGATGAAAACTTCTCAATTATATGTTCAACATTTATGACTAGAAGAAGTTCTATACAAACTGAAATGAGAGTAGTATAATGGATAAACGAGAAACAAATAGAGGTAAACAACTTCCAATAGAGAAAGAATTTATCAAAGGTGTTAAACTTATTGATATTGATACTACTATTGCTGAATATATGTCATCCGTTGTTATACCAAACGTAGAGGAAAATAGTAATATACTAAAAGTTCCTTTACTATATGGTAATGCGGAAAGATGGGCTACTGCTAGAAAAGATGGATACCTTAGAGACCAAAGAGGTAAAATACAAATACCTTTGGTAATGTTTAAAAGAAATTCTATTGAAAGAAATGATTTATTAGCAAATTTTAAAGAGGTAAACAAAATAACTACATTTAAAAAATATTCACCTAAAAATAGATACGAAAGATTTAGTTTACAAAATAATGTAACTCCTGTTTCTGATTTATATAGCGTAAATGTTCCTGATTATGTAACTGTAACTTATGAGGTGATGATTTGGACTTCATTTACCGAACATATGAATAAAATAGTTGAAGCATTTCAATTTGCTACTGATAGATATTGGGGAGATGAAAACGGATACAAATTTAAAGTAAAAATTGATTCATTTGATAATCAGCAAGAAGTTGGTGAGGGAAGTGAACGAATTATTCGTACAACATTTAGTATGGTTGTAAATGCTTACTTACTTCCAGAAACATACAATGAAAAACCTGTTATTAATAAATCAAGAAGTGTAAAAAGAATTGTGTTTGGTGTAGAAACCGATTTGACTGGAAATATATTTACACAACCATCGTTGTATAATGAATATGCTCAGGTTATTGATTTCGTAGCAGTTAGGGGTTCTCAAATGGCAACTTTTGTAAATGGAACAACTGTAAAACTTATAAATGTTAAAAAACCAATACTTCCATCTGAATTAGTTGGTGTATTTGATATTATAAATTGGTTTAGAGTTTATATTAATGGAGATTTTATATCACCATCTTTATACACATATTCTTATAATGGTCAAACTAATGAAATAACATTTACATTTACTGGATTAGGATTTGCAATAGAAGCCGAAGATGAAGTAGGTGTAACAGGTAAATTCCAAGAATTATAATATGAATATAAATCATCTTAAAAATATAATGAAAGAGGTAAATGAACCAAATGAATTTGAGTTGTTTCCCCACGATTTAAATCATCCATATTATTGGATTTATAAAGTTGAAAATGTTAGAGTAAAAACATTATTTTCAAGATTGGAAGAATTTAGAAAACCCTCTGCAAGATTCGATGTTTTTATAAATGGATTATTTATATCAGAGAATGATTATGTTGTTGAGCAAATAGAAAATGATTTTTATATAAATTTTAAAAAAATTAATTTTCCACAATTTGACCGTTTTGGAAATCCTTATGTTTTAGATGAAACGGATGAGGTAAAAATAAATGGTGATGTAGAAAATATTAAATAATGAGAAGAAAAGTACCAAATATTGCAATAGATACTACACAAAAGCTAAGAGATAGACTTGGATTCAAAAATTTTGTTATACAAGTTAATGCCGAAACATTTATTTATTCTTATACACCAGATTTAATTTCTGTATCCGATGAGATATACTTTACATTAACTTTGGTAAATAAAAGATTTATTGTTGATATATTAGAAATTGATAATGTAAAAGACTACATTGATATATATTTATTTGGAGTAAAGCAACCACAAGATAGATATTCTGTTGAAGTTGTTGAAAATAATATAATTGTTACATTTGTTGCCGATATTACGAGATTACCAAATGAAGTAAAAGCAACAGATTTTGAAATAAAAGGAAAAATAGCGGAAGTAGTATAATGGCAAGACTGATACCTCGTAAACAAATTGAAGAACAACAGAATATAACTGGTTCTCTTACTGTGCAAGAAAATTTATTTCTTGGTAATGATGCTATTATATCAGGTTCTCTTTTTGTATCCAAAAGTTTTTTTATAGGAAGCGATACTGGTTCAAAAAGTGAATTAACTGGTTCTGTATTTTTAACTGGTTCTCTCACAATAGATGGTGATTTATTCGTAGGAGCACCTGATACAGTATTATCTATTAAAGCAAGTGGTTCTTTAATTTCCGATGATACTCAAAGATATGCTGGTATTCTTGCAAAAGATTTTGGTGCTAACGTTCCAACACTCTATGTATCTTCTACTGATGGTGATGATACAAACGATGGTAGAAGTATTCAATATCCACTTCGTACAATTAAAAGAGCAGCTGCATTAGCACAACCTGGCTATGATGGTAGATATGGTTTTGATACTGGTTCGATATATAACGGATATGTAATTAAGGTTCAAGCGGGAACTTATTTAGAGGACAATCCTGTGATTCTTCCTAAGAATACAACTATTTGGGGTGCTGGTTTGCGTATTACCAAAATTAACGCTAAGAACCCCACAGAAGACCTATTCTATGTAAACTCTGGATGTTATATTGCAGAGGTTACTATGGGTGGATTGAGATTATACCCAGACCAAGTAAATCCTGAAAAAGGATTTGCCGTTGCTTTCCAACCGGGTGCATTTATTACAACTTCTCCATATGTTCAGAACTGCTCGCAGATTTCTAACCAAGAGAATTCATTCACCGAACTTTATGAAGAAATTCCACCGGGTGGTGGTGGTCTTTATGTTAATGGTGATGTGATAGACCCAGACTCTCCGTTGGCATCAATGGTATTGGATGCTTATACGCAGATTTCTCCAAATGGTGTGGGATGTTTGGTTAATGGTAGAGGATTCATTCAGCTGGTATCTTTCTTTAACAACTTCTCTTATTATGCTATTAGAGTAAACAATGGTGGACATGCTACACTAAACAACTCAAACATTTCGTTTGGTTTATATGGTATGTATGCATCTGGTTCTCGTTTTATTTCTGGTAGTGGTGGTAACGTTGATGCTAGAGATAGAGTAAGAGCAAGTTGGAGTGTGGTTGTTGATGTGTTGAATAGAGGTTTAGACGCTTTACCTGAGGTAACTACATTAAATACTGCGGAAGGTATTCGTTTATCATCACCTTCACAATTCCCACAATATACAACTTCATCGAATGTAACTTTATCAACAACAGCAGCAGAAGAAATATCATCTGATTTTAAATTAATTAGCGCAATTGTTGAAAATGGAACATCTGATTTTCCAACTTTATTAGCAAGAAGTTCTAATAAAGGATATAGTGCAGATTCTCCATATAATATTTTAGGAGCTGAACAAATAACATCATCATTATCTGCATCTTTAGAAGATTTAAATAGTATAAGTTCTTCATACGGAGTAATATTAAGTATATTCAATAATGGTACTGGTTCGTTCAAATTTACAGCCTCAGCTGATTTGGGTGTAAGAATTAGTGATGAAGCAATTAGTCAATTAGGGGCACCATCGTATTTATCATCAAGCGTATCATCATCTTTTGAAACAGTTGTTAATATTATAAAAAATGGAATATCAGCAATACCACAATTAACTTCATCAAATAGTGCTAGTATATATGTGGGTGGGTTAGAACCATTTAGTACAGGTGTATCTTCATCATTGAATGTAGTTAATAAAGTAAGTTCAAGCTTTAGTATAATTTATAATATATTAGCAAATGGTACTGGTAGTAACATATTAAGTATTCCAAATGACCATAGAAGAAGTTATACAGTAACTAATGTAAATAGTTCATCTTATAATTGGGATGGTGTTGGTCCAAATGCAACAATTAGATTGTATAGAGGGGAAACTTATAAATTTTACATAAGCGCATCGGAAGGACAGGGTGGTATAGATTATCCATTCTTTATTAGAACAGAATTATATGAAGGAATTGATGATAGATATGATTATAATAAAGGTGTTGTAAACAATGGTGATAGTGTTGGTAATATAACATTCACTGTCCCATATGATGCACCAAACACATTATATTATACTGCACAAATTAATAATACATTAAGTGGTAAGTTTGATATTGTAAATAATTCAGAAACACCATTCTATTTAATTTCAAATACATTAACATATCCACAAACAATATCTGGAAGTAATCAATCCACAAATGATGTTGATATATTAAATGCTTATGAAATTTTAACTGGAAGTAAGACATTTATACAAGAAGAAGTAATTCAATATGTATCTTCATCTTGGTCTGATTTTAGTTATGATGAAGCAACTTGCCGTAGAGATGTTGGTTACTTAGTTAATGCTGTTTGTCAAGACCTTATTTATGGTGGTAACAATAATAGTATTACTGCTGGTAGATTCTATTACGAATATCCATCTGAAGCAACAACTGTACAAAAAGACCCAACAAAAACAGCAGTTAAATATGCAGCTGGATTAGCTATAAATTTAGTTAAAAATTCAAACTTTACTAATATTTTAGATAATGCATATTTGCAAGAAAAGAAAAATGTAGCTGATAATTTATTTGAAAATAAGAAATTTATACAAGAAGAAACTATAACATTCTTAAGTTCGTCTTGGTCTAATTTCTATTATAATGAAGCTAAATGTCGTAGAGATATTGGGTATATTGTAGATGCCGTAATTACTGACTTAAAATATGGTGGTAATGAGAGAGCTAGAGAGGCAGGTAGATTTTATTATTTATACCCATCATTAGCAATTGTAAGAGGTGATGGTGATTCAGAAGGACAATTAGGACAAACATTAGATGGTATAAGATATGCTGCTGGTGTATCAACAAATTTGGTTAAAAATAAAACATTTAATCAACCAAATGCATCAACACAAGCTGCTTATGATTTACTTAAACAAAATAAATCTTTAATTCAAAACGAAACCATAGAATATATCAATGTTGCGTATCCACAATTAAAATATAATACTGATAAGTGTAGACGTGATGTGGGGTACATCATTGATAATGTAGCAACCGATTTATTATATGGTGGTAACGAAAGAGCTGTAACTGCTGGTAGATATTATTACGATTATCCATCTGTTGCAACTTCTATTCAAAGAAAAGAAACAATTGGTGGTATAAAGTATTCTAAAATTATTGGAGATTACATTGTACAAAATATTGTTTTAGATACACCAAGAATTGTAAACAATGATGAAAAAAATATTAAAGTAACATCTAATACAAATGTTACATCATCTGTAAGTGGAACTAAAACACAACAAAATATAATTAGTAGTTCTTTCTCAATAATGGAAGGAATTATTAAAAGAGGATTATCAGCAATTCCATCTATTTTAGCACAAAATACAGGTCAAAATTGGAATGTTGCCAATCCTTTAAATGTGACAAGTGGTTCTCAAATTACATCTTCATATGTAACTCCAAACGAAGTTAATATTATTGATAGAAACTTTAATATTGTTACTTCTATTATTGGTGGTGGAATTGTAGCAGAGCCGGTATTCACATCTTCATTAGAAAACTTAATTAAAGTAACTGATATTGAACAAATAACTGGTTCATCGGTTTCTTCTAATATAACTTCTTCTATTTCACAATCATTTGCGTATGTTGTTGAAATTATTAGTGGTGGATTATCTCAATTGGATACATTTGTTCCAAATACATCTGCAAGTATTAAAGTAACATCAACTCCACAATGGGTTAGTGCAAATGTTGGTACAAATAGTCAAACAGCTAGTATAAGTTCTTCTTTTGGTATAATAATAAATGCAATAACAAACGGAACTTCAGTACTACCAACATTAGTTCAAAACACTGCAGGAAATATTAAAGTAACATCAACTTCACAATTTGTATCAGCATCTTATAGTGGTAGTTTGGAAGATATATCATTTGTTTCTCAATCTATTTCTAAGGTAACTCAAATAGTTGAAACTGGAAATGTAGACCTTTTTGCAAAAACAATTTATACTGCAAGTATTTCTGCTAGAGTTGGTGTATATGAAATATTAAAGCAAAACATTCCATTTATTCAAAACGAAACAATTGCATACCTAAGTTCTTCTTGGGCTGGATTCCAATATGATGAAGTTAAGTGTAAAAGAGATATTGGTTTAATAATTAGTGGAGCAGCGGAAGACCTTTTATTCGGAGCTAATTCAGCATCTATTGTAAACGGACAATTCTATTATGAATATCCATCACAAGCAACTATTGGTAACGATGGTGATACTGGTGGACAATTAAATCAAACTTTAGATGGTATTAATTATGCTAGTAGATTAGCACAAAAAGTAATCACACAGGGTATTACTTTTAGTTTACCATCAACAAATGTTTCCGCATCAAACGCTTTACTATTCAATAACAAAGAGTTTATTCAAAACGAAACAATTGCATATCTAAGTTCTTCTTGGGGTGGATTTGATTACAACGAAACAACTTGTAAGAGAGATGTGGGGTATATTATAGATGCAGTAAGAACTGACTTAGTATATGGTGGTAACGAAAGAAGTAGAGTAGCAGGATTGTATTACTTCTTATATCCATCACAAGCAACTGGTTCTCAATTACTTCAAACAACGGATGGTGTAAAGTATGCTAGTAGAATTGCACAAAATATTGTAAGTGGTTCGATATTCCAATCTGCTGATTCTGATAAATTGGAAGTAAGTAGATTAATGAGTGTGAACAAAGGATTAATTGCAAATGAAGTTGTGGAGTATGTATCATCTTCTTGGAGTGGTGTTTATTATAACGAAGCTAAGTGTAAGAGAGATGTTGGATATATCATCGATGCAGTAAGAACTGACTTAGTTTATGGGGGTAATGAGAGAACATCTATTGCAGGTGAATTCTATTACCGATTCCCATCATCAGCAACTGTTGGTGGTGTACCTTCAACCACTGCTCAATTAGACCCAACTACAACTGGAGTTGAATATGCAAATAGATTATCTCAAAATATTGTTTTAAGTAAAATATTAGCTAACCCAACATCAGCTGTATTAGATGCTAGAAAATTAGTTAAAGAACAAAGAGCATTAATACAACAAAATGTAATTGATTATGTAAGTGAAGTATATCCTTCGTTAAAATATAATACTTCCAAGTGTTATAGAGATGTTGGATTTATACTTGATGGGGTTCTTACTGATTTGGTATATGGTGGTAATGAAAGAAGTATAATTTCTGGAAGATTTTATTACAAATATCCAAATTTAGCAACATCTGACCAAAGTGAGGAAACTATTGATGCTATCAATTTTGGTAAAGATTTATCAAAACTAATAGCAATTGGTGGTAAGTCTGTGGAAGATGGATATGATATTGTAGCTAAAATTATAGAAAGTGGAAGCGCAGCATATCCAACATTAATCACAAACACAGAAGCTGGTATTAAAAAAACTAATGAATTACAATATACAAGTAGTGCTTTAGTTGTAAGTACTGATAAATTAATAGTATCTGCATCTTTTGGTAATGTAATTAATATTATAGATAAAGGATTAAATGCAATACCAACGATAGTTTCTGCATCTTTAAGAGGTATTAATAGAACTAGTGGTTCTCAATTTACTTCTTCTGTAACGCCTCAATCATCTGATTATAATAAAGTTAATACAGGATTTGATATTGTAATTGATATAATACAAAATGGAACCGGTTCTTTGCCAACAATTGTAAATAACGCTAAAAGTTTAATTAAAAGAACAAATACAATTCAAACTATTACTACTGCTTCTATTTCTCAAAACATTAAGACAGTAGCTAATAATTCTTTTGATGTTGTTTTAGATATAGTAGAAAATGGAACAGGTTCATTACCAGCGATTATTAAAAATACAAATGGATTAGTAAAAATTACAAATACTAATCAGTATTCTTCATCATATGCTTTATCTTCATCTTATTTTGGAAATCCATTAAATTCTGTAAGTGCAAGTTTTAATACTATAATTAATATTTTAGAAAATGGATTGAATGTAGTACCAAATATTACTTTAAATACAAACAATAATATTAAAGTTACTGATACACCGCAATATATATCGGCATCATCAGCAACTACAACTGAAAGTAATTTAATTTCAGCATCTATTTCTATTGTAACTAATATTATAGCAAATGGAACTGGGTCAATAATAACTGGATTATCTACATCATCATATACATCTCCATTAAGTAATGATAATAAATGGATAGCTTATGGTATTCTTAAAAATAACATTCCATTTATACAAAATGAAGTAATAGCTTATTTATCATCTTCTTGGAGTACTGCATCATATGATGAAACTAAATGTAGACGTGATGTTGGTTTAATTATAAGTGGAGCAGCTGAAGATTTGGTGTTTAATAGTAACTCAGCTTCGGTTGTAAATGGTAAATTCTATTATGAATATCCATCACAAGCGCAAGGTGCACAATTAAATCAAACATTAGATGGTATTATATACGCATCTCAATTAGCACAAAAAGTAGTAAGAGGAGTTCAGTTTAGTCTACCAACTTCTCAATCAAATGTTGCATACGATTTGTTAAAATATAATAAACAATTTATACAAAACGAAACTATTGCATACATTAGTTCTTCTTGGAGTACTAAACAATACAATGAAGAAACTTGTAAGAGAGATGTGGGATATATTATTGATTCCGTAGCAACTGATATTAAGTGGGGTGGTAATGAAAGAAGTGTTAAATCTGGAGTTTATTATTATCTATACCCATCGGCAGCAACTGGTTCTCAATTAAAAGAAACTGTAACTGGTATAACTTACGCTAAAAACTTAGCAGATAGATTATTAAGAAACCAACAATTTATTAAAGTTTCTCAAAATAAATTACAAGCTAAAGAGCTTATTGTAAGTAATAAAAACTTTATAGCAAATGAAGTAATTGCTTATGTTTCTGCTAGTTGGAACGGATTCCAATACAA
>JACCDW012012039.1_pt1 | contig 15442 bp, 22 predicted proteins | sample 7449781 | NCBI WGS metagenome assembly JACCDW01 (sample SAMN15323449, study PRJNA562643) | freshwater metagenome | isolation source: river surface water | place: USA:Blue River Watershed | collected 2017-08-18
CTAACGGAACCGCTGGGAATTCCACCCAGAACCACATTTTAAGAACCCGAAGGTTCAGAGCGGAGTATCGGAATCGAACCGACGACATCTAACTTGGAAGGATAGCGTTCTACCGCTGAACTAACTCCGCTTATAAGACAATCATAAACTATTTTAGTTTGATTGTCAAGTGTCGATGAAAGGACTTGAACCTTCATAGATTAATCTACTGGAACCTAAACCCAGCGCGTCTACCAATTCCGCCACATCGACAAGGCGACTCAAGTAGGACTCGAACCTACGACCGACTGCTTAGAAGGCAGTTGCTCTATCCATCTGAGCTATTGAGTCATAAAGTAGGTTCCTATCGCCGCCACTCCTGAACCTACTGAAGGGGAGTGCCGCAGTTGATCTCTCAACCAACATATCATACCTGTTTGAGGTTTGATTGTCAAGAGAGTTGCCGTGTGGTCGTGAATCTAAATCAAACCTTTTTGACAAGTGCCCCACTGGATCTTATCTAAAGTTTTGAACCACGGCAAGTAGTCCTAACGGGATTTGAACCCGCGTCTTCACTGTGAAAGAGTGATGTCCTCACCACTAGACGATAGGACCAAGGTGGGCAGGGAGGGATTTGAACCCCCGTAGGCAGAGCCAGTGGATTTACAGTCCACCTCCATTAACCACTCGGACACCTACCCGACGTATTCTATTTTACAGGTTCTTGGGTGCAATTGTCAACCCACGGAGCACATAGTCTCATTTCACCACCTAGTAATCTTTGAGCCTCAGAGTTATCTGGAGCTTTCTCGATCAACCGGGGCAAAGGTACTCTAGGTGGTTCTGAGTCCCTTGTCAAGCGTTCATAATCACGGATTGCTTTATCCACATCTCTCTTGACCCTCCTATCCACTACGCCAGGGTCTTGGAGCAGGACATCATTGATTATGGTCTGAGGGAACAGAGTCCTCTGAACCTCGTCTAGAAGGTCCCAGAGGCGCTCCTGGGGCGCTCCTGTGCATTGGGAGAGGGTTGCTACGATACCACTGAGTATGAGGCTTATAAGGATTATCCGCTTCTTATCTGGTTTCTTCTTTCCGAAGTTAAAATTAAACATAAAAAAAGAGGAGTAGCAACCGCTCTCCTCTATTTATTATTCAGTTGTTATATTCTATTTTATCAAACTTCTACCGTGATCAGTTTGGAAGCATACTCATGAGCATACGAAGTGCGGGCACCATGATGCCCCCAACCAATCCAACTATACGCATAGTTCATGTAACGATCGATAGACTTACCAGGAGTTTTCATCCTATCTTCGATTCGTTTCCATTGAACCTCAGTCGTTAGATAACGAAGTTGCGTTGGAAGTGCTGATGGAGAACCACCATACTTCTTAGCGAAATCACCCAATCCATAATAACGATCGGCAGATGTCCATTGAATCAGACCATAACCACGCCAGCAATTATGGTAACTGGTTCTACTACCACCCTCACAAATATTAGGCACAAAAGTAGATTCTTGCTTAATATTGCCCAGGATAGTAGCAAGGGCGTTTCTGTCTTTAATTCCAATGTCTTGGAAATAATCCAAGGCTACATTTTCATTTTCATTACACCCTTTACAAATTAACCTTTTCTCTTTTGGCTTTGATATTGGTGCAACCTCTAGGATTGCTGTCTTCTCAGGTTCAAACTCTTTGATTATAGAATAAGGTTTCTCGACTGGTGGAGGAGGACCTTGTAGTTTATAACTAGAGAAAGGCAGTGTTGCCGTATTGGTTGTAACCATTGCCACAAGAGGAACGGCTACAGTAAAGAAGTTTAGCATTAAAATCGATTGAACTCTACATCCGTATAGAGAAAGCGCACTTCCCCTCTCTCAAGGGGCAATCTCCACGGCTCTAAATATCACTTCAAAATCTCATAATATAAAACCCACCTTTAAGGGGTGGGTTTAAGCATTATAAGTTTTTATTTAGGATTTGTCAATCTTCTGGTTCTAGGGACATAATTTCCAGTTCGTCCTCTTCAGGTTCAATCCATTCATAAAACTCTGCAAGAATTGCACGAGCATCCTCTCTATGAATATCCATATTTGCAGCACGATCAAGAGACCAAGTTCTCACATGCGCCACGATATCTTCAGTCGTTGCGTTCATAGTAATCTTTTCGGAAGTACCTGTTGAGGATGTTGCTATTGTAGTACCTCGGTGTTCCGTCGTCAAGTCCTTCTGTGAGGACATTATGAGCGAAGAGTTGTCTCGTTTCTTCAAAGTTTGTTTTGCCCTTTGTTTTATGTAATGATAAAATAGTGCGCGTAAAATTCTCCCTACCATATTTTTCTACATCCTCTTTGAGTTCTGGACACGATCCATAGTACTTTTTCCAATCAGACTCCATCTTAGTTCGTCTGCTACTCCCATTTTTCTTGCGGAAGCTCCAGAAATATTTTCTGCCAATATAATCCCTACCAGTTTTATTGCAATGAATATGATATACAAAACCAAAATAATCCTGAATATCACTTGAACAAAATACTTCTCCATTGTATGTCCAAGGATTTTCATAGTCAATATCTATACTCATCAATTATATCAAGAACTTCGTTCAGATATTTATGAGCAAGTCCTTTGGAGTCCCAACTTGGAGAATCTTGATGTAATTTGTTTTTTAATTTTAAAATGCGAACCTTTAATTCATCTTTTGTTAATTGATTTTTAGGCATAAAAAAAGGAGGATTAACCTCCCCTATCTATAATTAATTAGTTATTTGAACCTAACCATTCTTTACAATAGTCATAATCTCCAAACATAAACTCATCACACTCTGCTGCTTCTTGATAAGCATTCAGAATTGCTTGTTCACACCATTCATCATAGTTGGAATCCTGCAAAAGTATTTTTGGTAACATCTTGTTTAATGCCTCCGACTACATAGGATTCTACTTCAGTTTCCTGAGGAGCAACCTGAAGACCTTTGGAAGAAATCCAGTGCTGAGTCCAAGGAAGTGGATTATTATTTGCTGAGATGTCATATTGGGGTTTAAGACCAATTGCCTTCAGTCTACGATTTGCAATCCATTCAACATACTGTTGCAACAATTTGTCATTAAGTCCGATCATGCTTCCATCCTTGAACAGATAATCTGCCCAACGCTTTTCTTCATTTACAGCACGATCAAACATAGCATATGTCCATTCCTCTTCTTCTTTCATAATTTGCTTCATTTCTGGATCATCACCATCTCTCCACTTATTCAGAATATTTTGAGTAATTGCTAAGTGTTGATTTTCGTCTCTTGCGATAAGAGAAATGATTTTAGCGGATCCTTCCATAAGCTTAAGTTCACCAAAGGCGAAACTACAAGCAAAACTAACGTAGAAGCGAATACCTTCAAGAATGTTAACGTTTGCGACTGCTCTGTACAGTTTTCGTTTGACATCATTGACCGTTTCCTTTGCGTATGAAACTCCTTCAAGATTGTGCATCCAAGCATCGGATACACCATATTGTTGTGCCGATTGAATAAAGTCATCATACGATTCTGTAACGCTTTTTGCGCGTTCTAGAATACGTTCATCGCCAATGATAGTATCAAACACCTCAGAGGGATCTGAATAAACATTTTTGATGATGTATGTGTATGAACGTGAGTGAATCATTTCCATGAATCCCCATACTTCCATACATGCCTCAAGTTCTGGAAGAGAGCAATAAGGAATAAATGCCATGCCAGGACCACGACCTTGGATAGAATCAAGCATGATCTGATACTTCAAGTTAGAAGTGTAGATATGCTTTTGTTCTGGGCGAAGTGTTTGATAATCCCCACGATCCTTCTGGAGAGATACCTCTTCAGGTCTCCAGAAGTATCCAAGTTGCTGAGTAGTCAGTTTATCAAATACAGGATATTTGTATGAATCATATCTCTGAACTCCAAGTGGTTTTCCAAAAAACATTGGTTGCTTTTTGGTATCCACTTTTTCCGTATTAAATACGGTCATTCCTTTAATATTCGTTTGTGGTTCTTCTGTGGAAGAAATTTTAAACTGCACAGGATTCACACTCTCCCTCCTCTACTGAACTTAACTCACTTAGCAAATCTTGAAGATTGGGTTTCTCTTCCACTACCTCATCAGTCTTAATATCATAAGTGTTTTGATAGTAAGAAGTTTTCCACCCGTACTTGTATGTAGTCAAAAAGTCATTTGCCATCACCGAAGTAGGAACTTCATTATTGGCATAATTCTCTGGATTATACGACCAGTTTCCAGAAATCGCTTGATCGAAGAACTTCTGCATAACTGCAACAATATTAATATAACCAGTATTGCTAGGCATATCCCAAAGAAGCGTATAATTGTTCTTAAGGGTATGATACTGAGGGACAATTTGTTTAAGGGGACCCTTCTTCGATTTCTTAACGGACAAGTAATCTCTAGGTGGCTCAATTCCATTAGTTGCGTTTGACACAACGGAGCTACTCTCCGATGGCATCTGTGCGGACAATGTTGAGTGCCTGAGACCGTGTTCCAAGATAGATGCCCTGAGAGATTCCCAATCATGCTCTAATCCAATAGAAGTAATTTCATCTACATCTTTCTTGTAAGTATCGATTGGAAGAATTCCATCTGCATACTTAGTGCGACCAAAGTATTCACAATATCCTTTCTCTTTAGCAAGTTGGTTGGATGCCTTCAGAAGATAATACTGGAAAGATTCAGAAAGGCCATGAACAGCATCCCATGCTTCTTGAGAATCATAATTATACCCAAGTTTTGCCAAATAATGAGCGAGACCAATAAACCCTATACCAAGAGAACGACGTGCCTTGGTGGCGATCTCAGCTGCCTCTACGGGGTATTTTTGATAATCGATCAACTCCTCCAATCCACGCACAGAAAGATCACAAAGTTCCTCAAGTTCCTCATCTGATTTTACTTTACCAACATTGATAGCAGAAAGAATGCATAGGGCAATCTCACCCATTTTATCGTCAATGTGCTGAATAGGATCTGTTGGAAGAGTAATCTCCTGACAAAGATTGCTCATATTTACCTTATCTTTGAATGAAGAGTGGGAGTTGCAATGGTCGATATTCATAATGTAGACACGACCCGTTTCCGCACGTTCTTTGAGAAGGTTAAGAATGAGTTCCTGCGCTTTAATAGTCTTTTTCTTAATGGACGGATTTTTCTCATACGAAATGTAGAGATCATCAAACTCAGGGAGTCCGAAAGAATCATATAGTCCAGGTACATCATGCGGGGAGAAAAGCGTGATCTCGCCGTCCTGAATGAACCTCTCATAGAAGAGTTTGCTGATTTGAATACTGTAATCAAGTTTTCGAACACGATTATCCTCCGTCCCCTTGTTATTTTTAAGAACAAGAATGTCTTCTATTTCTTGGTGCCAAATGGGGAAGTGAACCGTAGCTGATCCACCTCTAATGCCATTCTGAGTACAGCATCGGACAGTCGCTTCAAACTTCTTGAGGAATGGAACAACACCGGTATGCTGAACTTCTCCACCTCTAATTTTACTGTTGATACCACGGATTCGACCTGCGTTGATACCGATACCCGCCCTTTGTGCAACGTATCTGCCAATAGCCATATCGCTACTAAAGATACTATCGAGGGTGTCATCAACGTCAACAAGCACACAGCTAGCAAATTGTCTAAGCGGAGTTCGCACTCCTGCCATGATTGGTGTTGGGATGTTGATTTTGTGTTTGGAGATTGCGTCATAGTACCTCTTAACGTATGACATACGGGTTTCTTTTGGATACTCTGCGAAAATAGTCAGAGCAATCATCATGTACATAAATTGTGGGGTTTCATATACACCGCCACTGCTTCGATCTTGCACGAGGTACTTATCAACGACTTGACGTAAACCTGCATAAGTGAAGAGATAGTCACGATCATGATCGATAAAACTATCAGCCCGTGCAATCTCTTCTTGAGAGTATTTGTTAAAGATATCATTATCATAAACTTCCGTATTTACACAATTATAAATGTGCTGTTCCAGAGAAGGAAGTTCTTTCATCTTGCCATACAGTTGTTTACGAACAGCAAAAAGCAAAAGACGAGCTGCAACATACTGATAATTTGGGTGATCCAAATCAATAAGATCACTAGCACTACGAATCAAAATTTCTTGAATCTCTGCAGTGGTAATTCCATCATAAAACTGAATGCCAGAGGTCATCTCAACTTGACTAGCAGAGACTCCTGCAAGACCCTTACACGCCTCTTCAACCATCAAATGCATCTTGTCTAGGTCAAGAGACTCAATTCGACCATCACGCTTTTTAACTTTGGTTCCGTTGCTCATATTTTCTTCCAAGTAGTAAATTTTAGTTTTGCTTCTAATCCAGAATAAGTATTTAATTCTATCACAGATTGAACATCCAGTCCAGATAAAACCATATCATTAATGTCTTTTTCTTTTATTGTTGAAGGCCAAATTACGACCTTATCTCCTTTACTAATACACTGTTCAATTCGGCGGTGGATTTCTGCATTACGTGGTTCGTTATCATAGATCCACACACAATCGCCAATACCCCACTTACCAACATCACCGTCAGCTCCACAAAGAGCAATTGAGTTGCGAATGAAAGTTGAGTCGAAGGGACCTTCCGTGATGTAGACGGTTTGATCTTTTTTAACTTCATCGAGACCATAGATTTTTGGGGCATTATCATCAAGCATTACGGTAATATATTTAATCTTGCTCGGACCAAGTGCTCTCCCCTGAAATCCGACAAGAGTATTTTGATAGAACAAAGGAATAATAATCCTAGGTTCATCTTTAGAAATATCATCGAAGACTTCTTTAAATGTATTAGTCCACGACTTAAATTTTTCGGCGTAATAATAGTTATGTGGGTTTAATTTTCGCTTTGTCAGATACTCATTTGCATTAGCATTTTCTGATACTTTTGGCAAATCCAGTTTTGGTTTAAACTTTGGAACTTCAAAGTTAAATACTGGTTCATCTACTGTAAAATTTCTTCCAGTATTTCCTTCTTTAAATTTTTCAAAAGTATATTGCTTATGAATTGTCGTGTCTATTTGTTTGAGAAAATTGTTAAAAGATATATTGATGCCACAATTATGACACTTAAAATTTGTATTATTTTTTACTTGATATAGATACCCTCTTGCTTTAGTTTTATTCTTTTGGGAATCGCCACAAATAGGGCAACGAAAGTTGTAGAGATTATTTTTTACCTTCTTAAACTTTTGAAACCGAGAAGATATCAAATTGATGTACTTCACATCAACAAAGTCCATAAACAAACATTAATCTGTTGATGTATTCTACCAGACTATCGCGTTTTGTCAAGGCAGAGGGCAGTCATTATTGCGGTCCATTTAATGACTGAATTAGTTGCCTTTTGTAGGGAGTATAGCGTCGTTTTGTTTTTGATCTTCATGGCAACTTGTGCCAATTCTAAGACTATTTATTTCTAACTTGTTCTGTTAAGGAATTTACTGAAGTTGTTATAAAATCTGTTAAAACTGGAACAAATAATAAAGCAATGGCAACAACTCCAGCTGCCATCCATCTAAATTTAGAAAGTTCATCAACTTTTATTTCCAACTTACCAAGTTTTTCATTTGTATTGTTATCACTTATATTGCAGTTTATAATTCGCTCATCGTGAACTGCAAGCATCTTACAAATGTTTTGGTTTGTCTCACTCAAAGTTTGAATGGCAGCATCTACACGCTCTACCATTTCCTCGTGTATCCTTACTCTTTCTTCAAGAACTGCGACTTTAATCTTTGAGTCTTGACCAAACATCTTCCTACTGCGATGGTTTCTTTTTCATCCAGCGTTTGCGGGATCCCACACCTAAAGATGCATATTTCTTTCTTCTCGTCATCCCCATCACAGGATCAAAACCAGCAGTTGGTCCTTTTGGATCTGCAGATCCACTAAATCCTGGTGCTGCAGCAGTCGATCCTGTCACCATCTGCTCTTTAATTATAGAAATAATCCAATCAAGTTTCTTCTTTTCCATTGTAGATTTTATAAAGTTCCCCTAAACAATGTAAATCAACCTGAATATCATGAATTCCAGTTTTTGGATATTCTGGAAGTTTATTCAAAAAAATAATAAAAGATTTTAAGGAAGACCAAAGTTCTCTTTCTATTTTAAAAAACAACATTGGTGTTGTTGCTTCACCAAAGATATTATAAAGAATTATAAAATGATTTAAAATCAGGTGAGTTTTAAGTTCACCTGATTTTTTATATCTCTTCAAAAGTCTCTTAATATATTTGAAATGATTTAAATCTTTTTCAAAATCACCCCTAGTTACTGCTTGTGGATTTTCATAATGTTTAATAGCAAATAAAAGGAAATTATCCTCATTCAAATCATTAAAAATCATATACTAACCCACATCAAGGAAGGAAAATTGCATCGTCAGAGGCATCAGATGTAGTTAAGATTCCACCTGCGACTAAAACTTCATGCTTAACTCTTAGATTGCCCTCAGCATCAATATAAGTAGCGCCAATTGCTACCCATCCACTGTGAGTCACTGCGTATGCAGTTGTTGAAGCGACAGAAACCTCATTTGCATCAACACCATAAATCAAAGATGGATTAGTTGAACCTCTATATGTTTGACCAACTCCAAGAGCATACTTTGGTTGTTGGTTAATATTATAGACTGCCCCAACAATTGCAGCACCACTCAGGAACTGGGTTGAAGCAATAGAAATAACAGTTGCTGATGTAATTCCAGAAATTACTGCTTCACCAAATGTCGAACCAACTCCAATTTGAATTACATCGCCGGTAGAAATACCTGCCGTAGTAAAAGTTGTTCCAGTTCCAGTTACAGTAAGAGCACTATAATTTACAGTAATAGTACCGTCACGATAAACCGAATCGTTATTACCCCAGAGTGCCATTCTCTTTACCTTAAAAAATTATTTGCTAATAATATTTATAAAAAAGGAGACTATTACTTTTTGTCTCCTCTACGTAAAACTATTCTTAAAAAATTAGTTATTAAATCTAGTATCCCATTTTCTTCAAATTTTTTTGTTTTTGCTAACCACTCAGAAGCAGTTAATAAAAGACCAAGAACAATGGTTATTCCCCAGTTAGATATAAAGCAAGTAATCATGCTTGTGGTGTAAAGAGTTTCTCTTTAACCAACTCAAGAACTACATCGTCAATACTATTATCAGTAGACTTCACATATTTACTTAGAAGTTCAACAACAAGATTTTTAACTGCAGGATGAGTTGCAATTTGAATAAGAAGTGGTTTTACAACCGCGACTACTGCGCCCATGATGTCCTCCGTTAGAGAGTATCCAATGCTATTTAGCATTAAACATCAATATCAGTAGCTCCCTTTTGGAGTGCTGCCATTTTTTGCTGAAGCAATCTCTTTTTAGCTTGAATGTCCCTTTGCTGGATTTGTTTTGCTCTGGGATCTTCTTTCTTGGCTGGTTGAGTTTTTGGTTGAAGTTCCAATGCTTGTTCCGCCATTCTTTTTGCCATTTTTGTGGCAGTGGCATACATCACTTCTTTACCACGACCAGGATATCTCTTCTCAAAGTCAGATGCTTTATCTTTCATAGACTTCACAATTCTTTCCTTTTCCTTTGTTTCAGCAGCAGTTAAGATTTTTTCGTCAATATGAATACTCTCACTTCTTACTGATGCGAGTAGATCATCTAACTTCGACTTTCTCTTTCTTTTTGTAGTTGCTTTTGCGGGTGCTTTTGCAGTTTCTTTTGGTGCTGCTGCTTTTTTAGTTTTTGCTTTTGCCTTTGGTGGAGTAGTTGCACTTCCCTCCCAAGGATCAGAAGGTTTTTCTGCTTTCTTTTTAGTAGGTGCTTGATAAGAACCACTACTTACTTTCTCTTTTTGACCTGCACCAGCACCACGATAAGTTGATGGTTTTCTTTCTGCAGTATGTGGTTTTTTATCTCCACCTTCCATCTTACGAGCAACACCTAATGCACCTTTAGCAACTTTTCTTGCACCTCTAGCAACTGCTGCTTTTGCAGATACCTTTGCACTAGAAAGTTTTTTTCTCGCTGCTGCTAATAGTCCACTCCTTTTCTTTTCGGGAGCGGTATCATGCCCCAATGTTACTTTTGCTTCGGTCAATGCATACTCAAGTGCTTCTTCAATATCATCCTCTTCATAACCTTCCTCAAGAAGTTCATCATAAGCACTCTCGACGATGAAATCAAACTCATCAATCTCAACCATTTCAATAAGAGTTCCGCCAAGATTTTCTACTGCTTCACCCAAATCAAGTTTTGGATTAATTTTAATTTTATTACTAACTTTCTTTTCGCTAATTTTTTTATCTTTTTCAATATCAGTCATTACCTCAGAAAGATCTTGTCTCCAATTTGAGAAACTTTCTTTAGTAATAGCTTTACCACGAACCTTTCTACGATTTTTTAAATATGAATCAGACTTATCCACATCACCATCATTGTCAATATCATCATCCTCTTTACCAACAGGATCCAATGCTTCTTTTGCAAGTGCTTTACCAACTGCTTTTCTGCGATTTAAAAGATACTTATCTGCGTTCGTATTCTTCTTACCATCATTATCGACATCAGTATCCTCTTTTCCTACTGGATCAAGTGCTTCATCAAACTTCTTCGCTGCTGTTGCAGCCATACTCTTATATGCGGCAGTCTTCTTCATATCTTCAACTGCCTTCTCATTTGCTTCACGACGCTTCTTCATATCAGTTTCAAGATGTGAAGACTCACCAAGTTCTCCCATTGCTTTTTGTTTACGAATCTTCTTAGGATTCTTGGTCTTATCTGCTGAGTACATATCATCATTATCATTATCAGGATCTACAGCACTACGGTGTCTTGTTTGTCTTTCGTGATCAGGCATATTTGCACGACCTCTCTTCGCTTCATCGGGAGAATAGGTCCTACCACTGTTGTACCATTCTTTACCCACATGACCTCTCGATCTTGCCTCTGCACTTTTCTCTTTTCCAGCAAGACTTCTTCTACGTTTTTTGAACGCTGCTTTATCAAGTGGTTTTTCAACATTACCAGGTCTTACTCTCTCATCAAGTTGTGGAGAAGCAATCTGCTCCAAATAAACCTGGGAAATATTGTTCAGAGGATTAGTAGACATCTTAATAAGTACTTGCTTTCTTTGCCTTATACTTATTTATGAAATTCACTCCGTATGCCTTACCACCTTTCTGAAGATATTGACTGTTGGTTCCAACTGCCCCTGGAGTCATTTTTGCATAATGTTTAAATGCGCCAAGAGTTCCAAGTAAAGTGTTTGGATGAGTCTTATCTCTCATTGGACTATCCATCCTCACTTCAGTATATTCCATTAAATCCTTGATCCAAGACTTAAACATATAACCTTCTTCGGTTACACAGATCAAATGATTGGTTCCTCTACGCATTACCTCACCAATCAATCCAGTATTTAAGTTCTGAACTATATCACCCATTCTAAAAATCTTACCTCTTACGTAATTTTCACGAAGATTTCTCATATCACATTTTGGAGCAATCTCCCAGAGACTATAACTTTCTTTTTTTACCTTTGCTTTTTTTACTCCCATTCCCTGACGAACTGCATCAAAGAGTGTTTGAGTATCTCCATCATCCAAAGTTTTTGGAGTTCCTCTGCGGAATGATACGAAGTCATTATCCATCACTGCCTTTCTCATTTTAGATGCAGACATTCCTTCTACACCCTCTGCATCAGCATCACGAACACCCGCAGAGATCACACGTATTTGATCAAAGTTATAAAGATCTCCATTATACTTTTGAGCTAAATTTTCAAACTCTGCTTGACGATCAGATCCTACAACGATATTTACGTTATTATACCCTTCCTCATTTGCAGTTATAAGAACATTAAAGATTGATTTCATTTCGGGATCATTAACGATGTTATCCTTGAATTCCGGGAACATCAACTTCATATACTTAATCTTCTTACTTGCATCCAATGGATTTTTCTTTGGATCTTGAGTTCTTGACGGATAAATCTTAATGTCACCACCAGCAGAAATTCTCTTTGCAGACTTTAGAAGTTTTTCGTGCCCGACTGTTGGTGGATTGAAACGACCAAATACAACAGTCAGTGGTGGAAGTTCTTGTTCCTGTCCTTGATCTTCAGGTGCTGCGCCAGGTGCTTGGGGTGCTGCAGGAGCTGGTTCCTGTGCTGCTTGAGGTTGTGCTGTCGGAACAGGTGCCGCTGCTTGTTTTGGTGCTGCAGTAGGTTCTTCTGCTCCTTTTGCTTGGCGACCATCAGTAAATTTGAGTTTTCCTTTATCAGTTCTTGCTACTACCTTACCAGAACGATCTAACCAACCACCGTGACCGTCTCCCTTCAGACCCAGTTTTTGAGCCTGCTGAGATGCTTGTGATTGTGTTGCTTCTGATAAAAATCTTGAAAAACTCTTCATATTGTTTAATCTTATACCTTTATTTATTATTTTGGTTCTATAGTAACTACCAGTTCATTTAGTCTAACTCCCTCAGCAGTTTTACCTCTACCCTTTAATCTTAACCTAACATAAGTTTTATCTGATATTTCTCTTACAAGATTATCATCTATTACTTTTAATTCTTTTTCATTTAAAACATATTCAGCAGTTGCGTCTGCATTTTTTCCAAACAAATACTGACCCGTCAAAGATTCTCTAACCACAGCATCTTTAAAATAAGAAAAAGCCTCTGCAGCTTTTGGGTTTTTTCTAGAACCAAGTATTTCTTGAAGTTGTAAGTTTAAATGATTTGCTTTTGAAAGTTTTGCTTTCATAAAAGCTTGTTCACCCTTTTTTGGCAAAGTTCCCAACTGATTATCAATCTGTTCTAAAATAAGTGCTATTTCACCAAGATTATTTACGTTCATTCCACCTTCTTTAGCAGCACCCTTTAAAACATCAGTTAAAACTTTCACAGTTTTTGAAATACCAGCACTTGATAATTGATACTTATCTCCCCATTTCATAGATACCCGATATTTTTTACCACCTTTTTTGTAAAGGATGTCTGTCTTTGGTTCTCCTCCACCGCCGGCGCCGCCACCAAGTTGCCTAAATGACTTATAAAAATCCAACTTATTAGTGCTTGGTTCAATCCTATCCATCGTTTCTCTAGCAGCCTTCATAACATCATCAGATATCAATGCGCCATTATTTGTATTTCTCATTATGGTGTCAAATGTGCTCTTAACTTCGCCGGTTAATTCTTCATTTATTCTACCATAAGCAGCTAACATAACAGCATATTCAAACTGCTTGCCTTTATCTGCAGCCATTTTTTATTTTTATTTATGGAGATAAGGAGACTCGAACTCCTGACATCAGCCTTGCAAAGACCGCGCTCTACCAACTGAGCTATATCCCCGAATGTAGATATTATAAAACCCTCTCAACTAAAAGTCAAGAGGGTTGGAGCAACCTTCCGATTTATTTATCAGTCGTGCTCACCCATTGCTTTTTGCTTGCGGAGTTTCTTAGCACTCTTGGTTACACCACCAGGACCTTGTGAAGGATAATCGTGGTCTTGACGAGTACCTACACCATGAGCAGAACCTGCTCTTGCTCTTTCTCTATCGTCAGCAGTCAAACCCTTTCTTGGAGAATCATAAGGATCAGTTCTATTAGCAGGATTAGTTCTTCTTAACATTTTCTTGAGGAAGGGCTTTCTCTTTGCAGTCATTTTGGTTTGTCTTGCTGCACTATATGCCTTTGGAGTAGCGCCATAAGATCCTTCTGCCTCAAGAATCTCTTCAATGTCTTCGGCATCTAACTCATTTGCCATCAGCCACTCTGCTTCTTCCAGAGTTTCTGCAAATCCTTCTGCTTGGAGGAACTCAAGAACAATATCAAAAACATCCACATCTTCGCGGGTCATTCCGTGAATATATTTGCCTTTAGTCTTCTTATCAATATAAGAAATCTGGGATGCCTTAAACTTTGAATACTTTTCACCTTCTCCTTTAGAGAGTGGTTTATCTCCCGCTCTCCTTTCAGCAGATGCTGCTTTTCTCATTTCTGGATCAGCACCTTTTACAGATTCTTTAATTTCTCCTTGAGGAGCATAAACTTCAGAATATGCTTCCACCAAACCTCGTAGTTCTTTGGGATCCATTTTTACAAATACTTTTTTAGTTATTTATAAAAAAAAAAGATCCCGAACGGTAAAGTATTTAGATGCCAAGCACAGATCCAAGATTATCATCAAGTTGTTGAATCACTCCACGAATATCGTTAATACGGGGAGGAACACTTACCTCATTATAAGTATATCCTTTTTGTGCATCAAACAGAACTTGACGAACTGCTGCAGCAGCACGAGCATCCATTTTAATTGTCAATTGCTTTTCTTTACTCACAAGTCCCCCTCCACACGATTTTCAGAACGATAAACGTCAAATGCACCTTCAGGATAACGAGCACTCAGTTTCTCATAATTCATTTGTAGAACTTCTTCGAAGTTAGTATCAAGTGCCATACACGCCTGAGCAAGATACCAACAGATATCACCAAGTTCACGCTTTAAATGAAATACTGCTTCCTGATTATAATGTTTGCCCTGAAGAAAAACTTTCTTCACAACTTCAGTAAACTCTCCTGCCTCAGCACCGATACCAAGAGCTGCGGTGAGAAGACGAGGAACGTCTACATCGTGCTCCGCTTCCAATTCAGTAAATCGAGCAAGAAGATCCGAATAATTAGTGCTTGCTGGACTCGTAGTTTGGCGAACGAATTCAATATATTTGTTTGTGTCAATAACTTGTGTCATATTAGAATTTAAATCCTTCAAATGATTTTTTAGGCTTTCTTTCTTCGTAATCATACTCTTCTTCTTGTTTAGAGTCAAGTATGTCATTTTGAGCAGATTGTTCGCAGTCATAAAGACGCATTTTTGCTCTATCAATACCAACCACAAAACGTTTATGAATGGTAGGATCATTATAACGATTCTTAAGTTGCTTTACAAGAATCTGTCCAAGACCCTCTAACTCTTCTGTGCTAATAAGAGCAAACATAAGGTCAGCAGTAGCAGGAAGACCAAAGGACTCAGAAGTATCAGTAAGTTCAACATCAGAGTTACTATTATGTGTGAGAATAGCATTCGCATAGAACAAATGATTTCCAGATACTTCAATATCTATAAGTTCTCTTTCATCAAGTTCTTCAATTTTTAGAATTTTTTTCAGCATCATAGAGTTCTTACCTATTCACATTATAACAAAACCACCCACCAAAAGCAAGGTGAGTGGTTGAGAAAGATTTTATGATTTTATCAACCAATAATACTATCTCTCCACTCTTCACTCATATTCACCATAATTGCTTCTGCTGCTTTTTGAGTTTCAGCATATCCTTCATCAAGAAGATGTGAAAGGATGATGTCGTAGATATTTGTTTGCTCACCAA
>JACCDW012110683.1_pt1 | contig 15441 bp, 6 predicted proteins | sample 7449781 | NCBI WGS metagenome assembly JACCDW01 (sample SAMN15323449, study PRJNA562643) | freshwater metagenome | isolation source: river surface water | place: USA:Blue River Watershed | collected 2017-08-18
CCTGTACTAGGATTAACTGGATAAGCATTGCTGTATACAACGCCTCCGCCTCCGCCTCCGCCTCCATCACCACCGTCTCCACCAGCAACTACCAATACTTCTACACTGTAAACATCAGCAGGTGATGTCCAGGTAAATGATCCAACTGTAGTGTAGTTTACTGTGGTTTGATTAGGACGTTGCGCTGACGTTCCTGCTGGAAGCTTCAAATAGTCTGTTGAGCTAAACGATGTTGTAGTTAACTGTGCCATATTGTTATTTATTCAAAAAAAATTTCAGATTGTTGGATTGTTAACTGGCGGAGGAGCAGATGGTTTGTGTTTTAACAACTCGTCTTTGTGCTCTGTTGCTGGTTTTCCAACTAGTTCAAAAGAAAATACCGCTACTACTCTTACATTTGTAGATGTGTTCGCTGCAACTTCGTGGTATAATTCGCTAGGTATAATTAACAAGTCTCCTTGTTCTACGTCTACAGTCGTTTTATTATTACTAGTTTCGTTTTCATAAAACACTGTAGGATTATGTTCACCTGGAATATATTTGATATAATGCATACCTACATATCTTCCGCTACCGTGATTATGTTTTGTTAATTCTGTACCAACGTTGTAAGCATTACACCACATATCTTTAACCGCAGGAGTTCCCGTTAAAGACAACGCTGACATCATTGATGAGATGTTAGCTGAGTAGATATTCCACCATTGATCTCTTGTAAACGACTCGCTGATAGGAGTTATTAAACTACCATCAATTTCATTTTTATTTGGATACTTTGTTTCAAGACGTTGATAGATATCTTCGTGGTTTGAATTTTTTACCTTAAATGCTCTATGTGAAAAAATATTAACTATCATACCTTACCCTTAATAAAAATTATCACCGTTCCAATTAACCCAATGACTCCAGCTACCGTTTCTGTTATTATAGGTTGCGCTGCCGCCAGTATCGCCTATTCCCCATATTAGATCGTTTGGAAAACTGCCGCAGGTACTGCCATCCCATCCTGCCCCAACTGCACCGGAGCTATTACCCCAACTGCACTGACTCTGATCAGTTCTAAAAAGACCGTGGCCTCCTGCGTACCCTAAAATAACTCGACGTGGGCTGTACCCACTATCAGCTGTATTATTTCCGCTTCCCGAAAGACTATTATAAGTTATAGGAGTCGACTGCGCCCAATATACCGCTGCTCTAACATTTTCGCTGTCTTTCTGTACTAACAGTCCAGCCATAGGAATGTTTAAATCAATCCTGTTTACACTGGCTGTTTTTCTATAAGCACTCCTAAAAACCAAACACCAAGGACGTCCTTCGTAGTAGTAAGGAATATATTCTAATTGAATAGCAGTGGACATTGAACCACTCTTGAAGTAGTACTGTCCTTTTGGAAATCCTAGGCCCTGTGCCTGGTAAGGACTACCAAACGGTCTATCAAAGGTTCCGTCTGGTGCTGAACTGATCATTGCTCTTGGTAGGCCAAATCTTTCAGAATCTGCATTGAACAAGTCTTTAACTTCTTGATTACTTAGTTCTTTTTGGTGTACAGTTACTCCGGCAATTCTACCGTTGATAAAGTGATTGGTGTTAATACAGCCCACTGAGAATTCGTTGGTTGCTGTTGCACCTACACTACCTTGTTGTCTAGTTTCTATTAGCTGACCGTTAACATAGAGGCTAACTTTACCGGTAGAATCCATTGTGAATCCTTGATGGTACCACTGATTTGTCTTGAAATAGTAGTTATATGTGCCGCCGTCACTGCCAGATCCTGCATAGAAGTAGCCTTGTCCGCCATTTTGAATTCCAATGTAGGTATAGGCGTTACCTTCTTGAGTTCCAGTGAGTCCATAACCGCCGGTTAAGCCAGTAATAGAACTGTGATTGACCCAAATAAAATAACTTCTTGCACCAGATGGTTTTAAACTTGTAGAAATTCTGGTGTTGCTACCGTTGAATGTGAAGACACCTGTGCCTGCACTGTAATCACTGCCGCTGTATGTTGGACTATTCTGTAATGTACCATTCCATTGATTACCACTTAGATCGAATATAGTTGTGCCTGCGCCTGGATAGCAACTAGGATCGCTGAAATCATAATATAATTGCAACTGATCTCTAGGAATAGATAATTTAGTTGCTTTTGCAGTTACCCATTTTCCAGCATTTAGCGTCTCTACAGATTTTGTAGTTGTATTAAATTGTAATGCACCAGCTGCTGCTACTGTGCTGCTAGTTGTTCCCCAACGAAGAATAACAGTTCCGTGGCCGCCACGACCACCACCACCTGCTGTGCTGCTGCTGTCATACCATCCACCGCCTCCACCGCCCGAACCGGTACCATCTGTACCTTGTCCGCCAGTAGAGCTTGCACCTGCACCGCCAACATTGCTTGAGCCGCCAGCTCCTGGGGTATTTGTTCCAGTACTGGTAATTCGCACACCACCGCCACCGCCTGCGGCATAGACTTTTGAAATTCCAGTAATGCTATAAGATAAGCCTGCACCACCTGTGCCACCGCTACCGCCACTAACACCGGCACCACCGGCTCCGCCACCACCGCCACCGTTGTTACTAGAGCTATCTCTAGTACCTCCAGTATTTCCTTGACCGGCTGTGCCTGCAGAAGGACCGCTACCGGAGCCGCCTGCACCACCACCACCTCCACTTCCGCCAGTAGTTGAATTGCCGTTGTAATTTGCGCCACCACCACCACCTATGGCTGTTAGTGTACCACCTGCTCCGCCAGTTAAAGAACTATTTCCACCTTGCGAGCCGCTTACGCCGGGACTATAAGCGGCATTGTTTGCTACTGCTCCTGCACCGCCTGCACCTACAGTAATTGTCAGTGTTTGTCCGCCACTAACAGAATATGCAGAATTGTAAAGTAATCCGCCGGCACCGCCACCACCACCAATAACTTGGCCGCCACCGCCGCCACCTCCAACTACCAGTACTTCCATACTTGATACGCCAGATGGAACAGTAAACGAATACGATCCAGGCAAATCATAGATTTGAATCTGTCTTGCTGATGTTGCTCCAGTGGAAAGTTTTAGGAATCCTGTGTCGTTAATTGTTAGATTTTTTAGTTGTGCCATTTTTCTATTCTCTTTTTACCACTTACCCACAGGGCAAGCTCCTTTATCCATAAGACATTTTGCAGTTACAAAACATCCACATACTCCGCAGCGATTAAATTTTGCTAAATGTTCACAGGTACCACAAATTGCCAGTCTTTCTTTATGATACTCTGGCAAGATTTTATCCAAATCTAGCCAATTCATATTTCTCCATTCTTCTTTAATATTAATATTTTTTAAAAAATTAATATCCATTTATTCGCCTTTCAGTGTTTTAATTTCTTCTCTTAAACTCTTAATTGCTTCTACAAGGTATGCTGTTAGTTTTGTATAATGGATTCCATAAGGGTCTCCATTTTTGTTTTTAGTAACTAATTCTGGAATAACTTCATAAACTTGTTCTGCAATAAATCCAGCCTCGTCATAAGACGACCCGTCTTTACGATCATAAATGTAAGCTGTTAGTTCAGCAAGTTTGTCTAAGGCTGAATCTATTGGCCTTAAATTTTCTTTTAGTGTTATACTCGAAGTTTCTGTAAGTGTTGTAAATGTACCTGCAGCCGCAGTGTTTGCACCTACAATGCCATCAAAGTTTGCAGCATTAATTCTTCCGCTAACTCCTAGACCGCCAGTTATAACTAATGTACCAGTTGTTGTACTGCTAGATGCTACACCATCACTCATTAAAATACTACCGTTTGCTCCGGTATTTTTAGTAGCATTGGATGTACCACGAATAGTTAAACTTGCTGTACCCGAGCTTGCTGCCGAATCGGAACCTTGTATTGTAGGATGCTGTCCGATAGTAGATACCAATGCACCAGTAAGAGGAACATATTTCAATGTTCGAGTAACTGTTGCCGATACATTTGCTGCGGTTAACTGGCTACTAGCCGTTGTTCCAAAGTATATGAAATGATCGCTACTAGAACTATTTTGATCAGTAATTGTTACACCAGCAGTGACCTGTGCTACCCAACTTAAGGTTGCTGGATTGGCACCGTCAGTGGTCAATACATAACCATTGTTACCAACCGAATCGGGGAACTGTAAAGTTCTATTAGTACCGACAGAAGCCACTGATCGAATTGCAACATAGTTACTGCTATCAGCATCCATTAGTCTAATTTCACCACCAGTTGTAGTATTACCGTTTGCCTGTAGGTTTCCTACAAACTGTGTAATGCCAGTTCCTTGTGGATCGATAACCAAATTTGTGTTAGATTGAGTTGTAGTAAGTGTATTTCCCGATACACTTAACTGGCCGATTGTTCCGGCAGCGCCTACAACTCCATTAGATACTCTACGTCCCATTTTAATTTCCTTATGCTGTTGATGTTTCGATACCCATTGCTACAACACTCACTGTTGGTGTAGCAGACGATATCTGTACTACTAAAAGTTTTCCAGCATCCATTACAATACCTGTTCTTTCAATAACTCCGTTAGCTACCAATGAACTGTCGTATTCAAGCCATTCATCTGCACCCGGGGTAGCAGAACTTGCCAATGCTATTCTAACACTCGCCGATGCACTGCTAGATCTGTTTGCCACTGAAACACTGATTACTGAAAAAGTGCTTGCTGGGCAAGTATAAATCGTAGTGTTAGACGTTGTAGTAATGTTCGCTGTGCCTAATCTTCCTGTTGCCATTATAAATCTCCGTTTATGTTAAAAAGTAATTCCATGCTACCGGCAATCCGTTTACGCCAGCCTGGAAGTTAAAGTTAGCTTTCATCTGTATAGTTCCGCCTGTAGTTGTAGTGATAGATGTTCCTGAAATTGAAACAAAACCAGCGACAATACTATTTACGTTCAACGATGCGCCACCGCCACCAATCTGTGCAGCAATGTAAGCCTTAATAGCTCTCTGTGTAGGAACTACTGTATCTGAATTTGCTGTAAAGAATGGATCAGTTGAAAATTCTGTAATTGTTGCAGAATTTCCGCCAAGTGTAATATTACCAAGAGTAAGTTCTGATAGTCCAGCAATATTAAATGCATCGGCATTCAATGTTGCAACACCAGTTGATTGTTCAATAGTAAACAATTCACCAACTCTAAAGTTACCATCTTGGTCTGTTGAAGTGTAGAATACACGGCCACCGTTATTATCAACAGTTTCGTTGGCCTGTATTGGACTTTGAGTAGGAATTCCTGGGTAATTAGTTTCTTCAAAATTACCTGTTCCGATGTCTAGGAAATCGTGTCCAGTTAAACGAACTTGGCTATAACGAATTCTAGTAGTCACTGCTGTTTCGTGGGCAGGACTGTTGTAGACACTCATATCAGGACTTACTTGTAGGAAGGCTGTTTTTCCTCCATCAAATCCACCGCTCAATGACAATACGTTTACTAGTTTATAAACTGTATTAGGTTGCGTAGCAAACACAACGTTTGCTCCAGGCTGTGGTGTAGCTGTTAGAAGTTTAACAGCAACATACTGACTTTGCTGGAAGTTATCTGCATATCCATCTCCTGTATCAAGTTCTGCAGTTGCAGCATCGTATCCCAATCCTCGGTTATTAAAGCTAGGATTACCCATTGCTCCATTACCAATTCTAACTACAGTAGGTGCTTCATAGATATTGTTAGGATCTGTGATTGTGATAGTAGGTGCAACAGTATAAGCCGATCCAGGTTCTGTCATTCTGATAGCATAAATTTTTCCATCTGCAACATAAGCTCTGGCTTTTGCAGTTGCTCCTAGAACAGCACTAGATGCTGCCGTTGTAGAGGCGCTAGGAATAATAGCCCAGATTCCACTTTGATTTGGATTGCCCTGAACCGCAACTAATGCTCCTGTGCCGCTGGCTCTGGTAATTGCTCTAGTAGTCCAGGCAAGACCGTCTTCTGAACTTACCATATTATTACTGCTAGACGTTGTAACAACGAATACACCTTGTCCGTATCTAATATTAGTAATAGTTCCTGTGCCTAAGTAGCCTGTTTCACCTGTATTGCTCCAGGTTGTACCACCATTTACAGAATATGCAGGGTCAACAGCACCATCGCTAGATACTGCGATGAATATATTTTTACCATAGGTAATACTTGTCCAAGTAGAACTTGCTGGTAGGGCACCTCCTGCTGTCCAAGTTGTGCCGCCATCTGTAGAATAGGCAGTTGTAGTTGCTCCGGTAGAAACAGCTACCCAACGGCCCTGTCCATAAGTCACTGAAGACCAAGTACCTGAAGGTAAAGCTCCCCCAGCTACCCACGATACTCCGCCGTTTACAGAATATGCTGTAGCACCGCTTGATCCAATTGCAATCCAGCGACCGTTGCTGTTATACTTGCCATAAGCAACTTCAACTGCTGTTCCTGAAATTCCTGCAGGTAATGCGCCTCCTGCAGACCAAGTAACGCCTGCATCAGTACTGTATGCATTAACTGTAGTGCTAGACGATACTGCTACTAAATGTTCTGCTACAGGAGTAGCAGTTCCTGTTCCGGATCCTGTACCAGTTGCTACAAAATATGTACCAACAATCTGTACTGCTGCACCAATTGTAGTCCATACAGTATTGCCTAGACTTGTAATTACATATCCTCGTCCTACAACAAACGAACCTGCTGTTTCTAGAACAGTTAATCTTCCAGAAGCTAGGCTTACCCAGTTAGATGTACTAGGCAATGCTGTTGTGTTTGCTGTCCAAGCTGTTCCATTAATAGATGTGTTAACATTTCGAGAACCACTTGATACCGCAGCAAATTTTCCACCAGCACCAACACCAGTGTATTCAAAATCTTGAATTGCACCCGTAGCTGAATTTACCGCAGTAATTTTAATTGTTACATCGTTGGTTGTCGCTGCACCACCTAAGCTAGTTCCAGCAATAGTAATTGTATCTAGTCTATCGTAATTAGTACCTGCAGCAATAATATCAATTGCGCTGTACTTTGTTCCTCTTCTTACAACAGTAAATGTTGCTCCGGTTCCTGTACCGCTGGTTGTTCCAGATACAGGTGTGTATATTGCTGTGGTATTTGCATATACAGCATCGGAGTATGTTTGAGCAGATGCCAGTGTTCTAGCAGTAGAACTATAAGACGGAGCAGTAAACGATACTCTTGGTTCTAACAAATAAGTTGATGAAGCATCAGGACTTACAATTGCAGTACCTGGAACTACGTGATCCCAACCTGCTGCTCCTGTACTTTCTTTAGTAACTGTAGCTACTTTGGTAGCCGCAGTATAAGAAGAAACAATACCGACCTGTCCAGCACCAGTTCCACCAGTAATTAACAATTTCATCCCTACATAGGCATTGTTAATTTCATCGTCCACTGCTGCAATTGTAAGTTGAGTAGTAGTACCGCCCTGTGCTGTGTTAGCATTTGTTAGGTATCCACTTCCACCATAGTTACCGTCAGTTTCAGGTGCTGCTGCACTGTCGTCAACGTTGTCAATTAATCTAACTTGGAAAACAGCACCATCTCTAAATTCATTTTGTTCAGTGATTGCACCAGTTCCACCGCCAGTCACAGACCAAACTGCTTCTGTGTAATCTGTTCCTGCGTTATTGTATTCAAATTGATACAGATAATCTGTTCCGTTTGTTAGAACACTGCCAACTTCACTTAAGAACGCTTTGTTATCTACTACGCAGGTAACTGGAGTTTCGTTAGCATCAAATCCTTCCGCTACAGAACCAAAGTCACCGTATGAGTTGTTACCGTTAGTACCGCGAATACGTCCACCGTTTTCACTCAAATAACCAATGTGTGCATAGTATGTGAACACAGAAACAAGTTCTGCACGTCCATTATTTGTTACCCAGGCACCGATACCATCACTGATAATCTGTGTGAAGTCGTTGGAAACAATAGAATCGTTACCACCGTTGTGTAATGCACCGTCGATCTTTTGTCCAATGGCTGCTGTACCAAATGTAGCAACGTTTTGTACATAAGGAGAACGACTGATAATCCAAGTACGGAAATCGTCTGGGCCCCAACCTGGATCCAATGAGCAATAAGCACCAGCACTTACTCTTGATGTACCGTATTCATTTGGTGCTAGTAAATCGCCTGTTAGACCTTGAAGAGTCTGATTTCGTACACCTGTGCCGTTGCGTAGATAGTACATATCTTCTTCTAGACTACCAGTAACTGCATTAGAATAAATTCTAGCAGCTAATCTTGATTTATAATTTCCAGGATACTGTAAATCAAATTTGATTGCATCAAGATAACGCTCTATATCTCTTTCACAAGACACAGTGTCGTAATACAAACTAACGGTCATTGTTCCCGAACCGTTGTTTATTGCATAAGCAGTATTTGAATCTCTTGTAAGGCTTATTGTAAATGTTGTCGAGCTAATAACATTTTGAATGTAATAGGTAGTTTCAGTAGCTATACCACCAAATACAGTTCCTGAGAATCTAATAGCAGCATTTCTCTGCATCCAACTAGTATCAGAGCAGGTAAATGCATCTGTCGATGCCAATGATGATGTTACAGTTGTTGTATATGTAGCTGCACCGTAGGCAGTTATTTCAGATACAATGTAACTTCTGTTTCTTTCTAATTGTAATCTAGCATAATCTGCTGCACGAATCTCTGTTTGACAAACACTACCTTCGTTAGTTGCACCAAACACAATGTCGTCTAATGTAGTCATTAGCGTTTCAATACGTGATTGTGCGGTAGCGTTACCGCCAACGTTTGATTTTGCCTGTGTTTTAACATAAGTGAATGCAGCCCTAGTAGCTGTTTTTTGATTATTATCAAATACGTCACTTGCAGAACTTCTTAGATATGAGTATGCTGCTTTAGTTGTTTGGAAATTACTGTTAAACATAAAGTCAAACATCACAGCTTCTAAGATTAATCGAACATCTCTTTCACATTTAGAAGTATTGTAAGATAATGCAGGATAATTTGCCGCAATATAAGCTGTGGCATTTGTTACAATAGTTTCTTGAGCAGCATCTAATGTCTGTGCGGCAGTAATTAATGCAGTAGTTGAACTTACACCGTTAGTTGCTGTCGGATAGTCAATGGTTTCAAGGTCAATATCTAATCCAGTACCGTTGGTAAATGATGTCAATGCTGAGCCGCCGTAGGTTGCTGCTAGAGTAAATGTATTAGTTGCAATAGCGGCAACCCAATATTTGACTCCTGCGGTTAAACCGTTGGCTGTAATTCTTGGGATAACAGCATCACCTACAGCTAATGTATGACCCGTAGAAGTAAATGTTGTGTTTGAAGCAATTGTTGTAACGTTAATCTGAGGAGTTGTACTGCTTGTCGAATCTCCTGCAATTATATTAATGATGATATCAACAAGACTGCCAATTTGTGCGCTCGCAGAAGAGCCGCTTGGTAAGTTTGTACTATCAGTCCACTGTGTTGCCGTATTTCCTGTAGACCTTGTTACTGTGGTATTTGCAACAATTTGTTGCATAACTAATTTTAATCTACTATATGCAGCCGATGTAGCAGCAACTTCACTGCTATCAATCATTAGAGTTGTACTAGCAGTTCCGTCAAAGTAGGCCAATCCAGCAATCAATGTCTGATGCGAACCTCCATAGGTTAAATCGTAGCAGATTGCATCAACAATATAACCTACATCTCTACGGCAGGCAGTTTTACTGTATTTTACTTCAGGATAATTTACAGCAATATAGGCAATTATTTCATCTTTTAAGAATTGTTTATTTTCTTTTAGAAGCTTTCTTGCATCTCCATATCCTGATAGATATCCGACGTTATAGCCTGTAGGATCTGTAGAATTTACTAAGCTAAGTGTTCCTAGCTTCCAATCAATTTGATGTTGAATTGTTCTAACTAATTGCTTTGCTGTAGTTTCTTCTACAGAACTTGCATAAGGAAACGCTATACTTTGAGTTGCTGTGTTACCTGTAGATTCTGTAACATTACTGCCAAGAATAATCTGTCCTACAACAGTTTCTAATCTTCCCAATGCACCAATACTATATTTTGCATCGTCTAAGCTAATTAAACTACCTGCAGGACCAGCGTTTGTTGAACGAACTTCGTCGCCCAATAATACTGTTTCTGCTGGAACAATGATAGGTAACACTTCTCTGTACTGTCCAGTTTTAATATGAATGGTTGTGTTAGGAACACGTCTTTCAGGTAGGTTAGAATCATTCTGGTCAGTTAACGCTGTGATAACAATATCGATCAATTCATCTGTGGTCGCAGTAACATCGGATTCTGCTACATAGTCTGCGTTGACATATTGTGCTACAATCGCTGTAGAATCATCAGTAATATTTTGATAAACAGTAGTAGGTGCTTCATTAGCTAAAACATCTGCTACTAGAGTTTTCATATATTCGTATGCTGCGATACCTTCATCAGCTTCTGCTGCCAAAGTTACATAAGTTTGGTTCTCTGATGCTGCTGAAAATTCACCTGCTTCGCCAAATGCTCCAACAAAACTCTGTGCAGCGGCACGCATCTTTAAATTGCCGCCGTGACCTAGATCCCAAATTAATCTATCTACAATAAATCCAACGTCTCTTTCACATTTGTATTCGTCATAGTCAAATGACGAAGTGAATGGACTAATGTTATTAGTAATTTGATATCTAATCCAGGCAGTAACTTCTCGTTGTATGAAAGCTCGATTGAGTTCTAATAGGTGTTGAGCGTTGGGATTTCTAGGGCCGTGTTCAACTTGTTCACAGGCATAGCGAATAGTTTTCCAAGGCTTGTCCATTGTTCCGCCTTGTGCAGGATACGGAGCATCTACGCCGTGGGGTGCTACGTAATAGACCTGATCTGTATTGCCCCATAAAACCCACTCAGGAATTCCTGATGCACTAACTCTTAAAATTTGTCCTTCTGTACCAACTGGTAATCTTGCAGGACCAGAACCGCCATAAAATACCATATCGCCGACGGTAGTAAGCACCGAAGTCTCGCTACCTAGGTTTAATATGTTCCAATATGTACCTGTAATATCTAAGTCGGGTCGACTGTTTGCCTGGCCACCACCTTGAACTCCAACAGTAGATCCGTCATCGCCTTCGGCTCTGTGAGCTAAAACGCAAATATATGAGTTTGATCCGTAACGAACAGCATCACCTAGATTGTATTCTGTGTCGTCTGTCCAAGTATTTCTCCAGTAAATACCGTTACTTAACAAAGTCCAATAACTAGCATTAGGAGGCTCAGCAGATATTATTGCACCCATAGAGCCGGCGCCGGCGGTTGCGTCAAATGTTGTTCCGCCAGATGTTGTGCTGATAGTAAATGTAGTAGGACTTGTTATTTGTTTTATATAATAACGAGCATTAGGTGCTACATTTCCAAATGTAGATCCAGAAAATCTAATAGTCATACCAGCAACCAAGCCAGTAGTATCTGTTGTTGTGAATCTATCAGTAGCGGCATCAGACGATGATACAGAAATAGCAATTGACGGACTATCTGTAGTTGCTAGATAATTATAACCGCCAACTTTAACTACTTCGCCAATTTTGTATGAAACGTTGTTAGCCCAGTCAGATTGATATTTTAAATTTTCTGCAAATAAATCCCAGTCAGCGGTTTCTGTAACAGGATTTGCATTGTTATTTTGTGTCTTTGCTGCGTACTGATTACCACCATAGCGTACAATATCGCCTGGTTGGTATAGTGCTAAGGAATCCCATTCAGCTTCAAATTCTATACCTTCAACAAATTGACTCCAGTTTGCACTATCACCTGCAAATGTTGCTCCTGCTGTGTGGTGAGTTGTACATATCCAACTGCCACCACCGTACTTAACAACATCATTTACTTTATATCTTGTACCGGTAATCCAATCTTCTAAGTATTCTACTCCTTGATTGAACACTGTCCAGCTACCGCTGTTAGCTTCAAGTCCCAAAGAACTAGTAGCAGCCGATGTATGGTAGGTATTACAAATGTAATTTATACCACCGTACTTAACAATATCGTTAACTTTGTATCTGGTAGAAACTGTCCAATCGCCTTTCCAATCAAAACCTTCTGTAAATACTTGCCAATCTCCGGAGTTTGCTTCTAATCCCAATGCAGCGGTAGCAGCAGATGTATGTCCGTCTATACAGATATAAACTAATCCACCGTATTTTACTAGGTCGCCTTCTTGATAGGCCGTAGCAGTTGCCCATTCATCTCTCCAACGCTGACCGTCCGACATTAAATTCCATTTAGTAGGAACGATATCCAAATCTGTATTAAAATCAGCGGCTGCGGTGTGACCAACCTGGCAGAGGTAAGTTTTTCCTCCAAATCTTACCACGTCATCTTTGTAGTATGTTGTGGCAGTTGTCCACTCGCCTTTCCATACAAATCTGATTCTACCTAATTTAAATTCTGCCATCTTAAACTCCAAGTATTGTTATTTATGTGATATTTTTAATCGTCTTTAAAGCTTCTGTAAAACATTGACTGAGCTAAAATACTGCCGCTTACACCTGCTCCGGATCCGTAGAAATTTGCTACTACAGGAATATTAATTGTTAATCCTGCTGTGCTGTTTATTAGATTTGGTCCAATTTGAACAGTACCTGCAATTACACTAGGAGTCAATAAATCTTCGCCACCAATGTTTAATCTCGACTGCAAGTAAGATTTTATAGCTCTTTGCGTTGGAATAATATTATTAGAATTTTGTAAGAACAACGGATCTTTACTAAACTCTCTAATAATTGCAGTAGATCCTACTCTTACGCCACCTAATCTAAGTTCTGTTAGACCTTGAAGATCAAAGAAATCTGCACTAATTGTAATAATACCAGTGGCCTGCTCAACTGCAAATAGTTCTCCTGCTCGGAAGTTACCATCTTGGTCGGTTGAAGTATAGAATACACGACCACCGTTTAAATTCTGAACTTCTTGTAGTGGTTCATTTACAAAGTCATATTCTCTGTACAGCACAGGATAATTTGTTTCTTCGAAATTACCTGTACCTACGTCTAAGAAGTCGTGTCCTGTAATTCGAACCTGACTATATAGTTCTCTGATAACTACTTCCATATCGTCTAAGAGATTATCTCTTAGTGTTGGATTAGGGCTTATCTGGAACGTTGATCTTATTGTGCCGTCTGGTAGATTTTCTGTATTAAGATCAACAACCACGGCAGTAAAATAATCTTGTCTGCCGCCAATATATAACTGTGCTCCGGGTCCTGGCATTAAAGATAAACCGTCTACAGTAATATATCTTCCGTTTGGTGTTATATCTGCAAAGCCGTCACCCGATACAGTAACAGAAGTTGTACTAGTCTTGTAAGACGACCCTCGATTAGTAAATGTTGGTTGTGCTAATACACCGTCTGCCAATCTATATCTAAGTGTAGGATCAATAGTTTTATTAGGATCGTAAATTGTTAGCACAGGATCAGTAGTATATCCACTGCCTGGTTCCCAAAGTCTCACTTGACTCACACTTCCGCTTGCAGCAATAATTCTTCCCATTGCTTTAGCTCCTGTGTTAACTTTGTTTATAGTTACACTAGCAGTCGACGGAGCAATTACCCACGTTGGCTTACTGTTAGATACAGTACTATCTCCTAGAGATACATCTGGATTTCCAAAAGCAACAACGCCCCAGCTTTCTAAACTTGCCAGTGTTCGACTGGTCCAAACAATTCCGTCGTATGATGTAGCTGCAAATGTAGTTGGGCCTGTTGTAGGATCTGCTCCCACGATCTTAGATCCTGTGTCTCCCACGGCAAAGAATACACCCTGACCGTATCTAATTTGTTTCCAATTATGTATTGTCGATCCGTCAGCAGTTGGCAACGTAGCTGGATACCAATCGTTTCCGTTAAAGCTGTAAGATACATCGCCTGTAGAAGAGATCGCAACAAACCTTTGATTACCATAGGCAATGCTTACCCAATCTCTTGCGCTGGAGTCTTGAACTTCCATTATTGCGCCCTGCCAACTTAGTGTAGTTCCGTTCCAAGTACCAATTGCTGCGGCATTTCCTGAATTTGCTAAAGCTACAAAAATATTTTTTCCATAGGCTATGTCAACCCATTCGTTAATTGTACTGTCTCCTATGGTCGGCAATGTTGTTGAAGACCAAGAAGTACCATTTGTACTGTATGCACCTGCATTTAGATTACCTGCCACAGCAACAAATACACCAGCGGATACACCAAAAGGTTTTCCATAGACAACACCGTTCCAATTTCTACTTGAAGGCATAGTTCGAGCAGTCCAAGTATAACCGTCGCTGCTGCTGGCTGCACTATTAGAACCGTTGGCAATTCCTACAAACATATTATTGCCAGATGTTAGACATTTCCAGTTTCCGTCAGATGGAAAATCAAACGATGTCCAAGTTAGTCCGTCTTGTGAATATCTGCCAAAATGACCGGAGACTGGTCCTAGTACGAATTTTCCGCTATCGGCTATTGAAGTTGCTGACGTAGTTAAAGAAAAGATTGCGTTTGTACTGTCGTCAGTGATTGCTGTTACTGTTATGGTTAAATCGTGTTCTATTGACAGACCACCAATACTTGCACCGTCTATAAGAATAGTATCACCTATCTGATATCCAGCCCCACCGTTGGCAATTGCCACACTGTATTCTCTACCATTTTTTGTAATGTTGAAGGTAGCTGCTGCCGGTACAACATCTACAGTTGTTCCAGTCCCGGCAGCTCCTTGTACATTATTGAATACTTCAACAGTTTCACCGTAGGCTGCTGAAGCCCAGCCTACTCCGGTGACTGCTAGAGTAGCCACACTAGCTGTAAATTCAGGTTCTGAAAAACTTGGTCTTGGTTCAAAACGATATCTTGTTCCAGTTGTTAACAAAGATGCGCTAGGGGTTCCTGGTAAAATATTATCCCAACCTGGGTTTCCGTCGCTTTCTCTATAGACTGTACATAATTTTGTTCCAGGATTGTATGAATATACATAACCATATTGTCCTGTACCTTCACCAGAAACAATAATAATTCTCATTCCTAGTATTTCTGCTTCTAAAACGCTTTCGCTGGCTGCAAGAGTAATAGTAAATTCATTTCCAAGCTGTGCCTGATTACCTGTTAATAGGAATCCAGCCCCGCCTGATAACACTTGAACTTCAAATAACGCATTATCTCTAAATTCTTCTTGTATAGCTGTTGCACCTGTACCAGAACTTGTAATAGAATAACTAGCTGTGCTGTACTCTTGTCCAGCGTTTGAAAATTCTAAAGCAAGAATATAGTCATTGATCTCACCTGCAAATGCGCTGGCAATCTGTGCCTGCTCAGTTCTGGTATTAATTTTTCCGTATCTTACAACTTCTTCTGGATCTAAGCCGTCAGCTATTGCTCCAAAGTCACCGTAAGAACTATTACCGTTGGTTGCACGGATAATACCGCCATCTTTAGCAAACATACC
>JACCDW011419685.1_pt1 | contig 15440 bp, 19 predicted proteins | sample 7449781 | NCBI WGS metagenome assembly JACCDW01 (sample SAMN15323449, study PRJNA562643) | freshwater metagenome | isolation source: river surface water | place: USA:Blue River Watershed | collected 2017-08-18
AAACTTGGTTGGGATTATTCTCAAACACTTGAAGAGGGAATTGGGAAAACATATGAATGGATCTCCCTTCAAATTTCTAAAAAACAAATTGATTGAATATGAATATCTCCATTTTGGGTTCAAGTGGTCAAGTTGGTGCATACTTGACGGAATATCTTCGGGGTAAGGGGCATATTGTTGAAGAGTTTGATATTGTTAATGGTCCTGAACAGGACATGACAATAATTCCCAATTCAAGATTGGAAACAGTGATACAAGGTTCTGATTTTGTATTCTTTCTTGCATTTGATGTTGGCGGTTCACGATATCTAAAGAAGTACCAACATACTTTTCAATTCATTGATAACAATGCTCGTTTGATGGTAAATGCATTTGGACTTCTTAAGAAATATAATAAGAGGTTTGTTTTTGCATCATCTCAAATGAGTAATATGAGTTATTCGCCTTATGGAGTTCTTAAAAATGTTGGTGAACTTTATACTAAATCATTGAATGGTTTGATTGTAAAGTTTTGGAATGTGTATGGTGTTGAAAAAGATCACGATAAGGCACACGTTATTACTGACTTTATTCGTAAAGGATTTGATACTGGTGTAATTGATATGCTTACTGATGGTCAGGAAGAACGTGAATTTCTTTATGCCGAAGATTGCTGTGAGGCACTTGAAGCAATCATGGAAAACTACGATGATTTTACCTCTGAGGATAATCTTCACATAACTAGTTTCCACTCCACAAAAATCATTGATATCGCAAGCATTATTTGTGGACAATTTAATTTAATTGGAAAATATGATGTAAAAGTACATCCTTCTTCTGAAAAAGATAGTATTCAAATGGATAAGAGAAATAAGCCAGATACTTATTTGATGAAGTGGTGGATTCCAAAAACTACAATTGATCAGGGTATTGCAAAGGTATTTGATGCAATGAAGGGAGACTATCTATGAAAATATTTGTGACTGGATGTGCAGGACTTCTTGGGTCTAATTACACACGACATCTTTTATCAAATGGGCATAAGGTAATAGGTATTGATGATCTTTCTGGTGGATATAAGGCGTTTCTTCCTAAAGCAGAAAATTTTACATTTGCAAAGTTTGATCTTGAGAGAAGAAAAAAAGTAGTTGAATTATTTGAAGAACATAAACCAGACATTCTTCTACACTTCGCTGCTTATGCTGCTGAGGGACTATCTCCTTTCATTAGAAACTATAATTATAGAAACAATCTCATCTGCTCTGCTAATTTAATCAATGAATGTATCAAGCATGATACAAAGATGATTTTTACTTCAAGTATGGCAGTTTATGGAGAACAGGAACCTCCATTTACTGAAGATAAACGACCACAACCAATTGATCCATATGGGATCGCTAAGTATGCTGTTGAGTGTGATTTAAAATTAGCTCATGAACAGTTTGGTCTTAGATATAACATTGTGCGCCCACATAATGTCCTTGGAATATATCAAAATATTTGGGATCGCTATCGTAATGTAATTGGTATTTTTATTCGTAAAACTTTGAATGGTCAACCTATTCTTGTTTATGGTGATGGTGAACAAACTCGCGCCTTTTCTGATATTAAGTATTACCTGGAACCGTTTGATAAACTTCTGACAGATTTTGATGGGGAAACGTTTAATATTGGCGCGGACAAATATTTCACTTTAAATGAAGTTGCAGAAACTGTGCAAAAGATTGGTAAAAAGTATGGATATGAAGTTCCCATTGAACATGGTGAACCTAGACACGAAGTTAAACATGCTTATTGTGATCACGCAAAAGCAAAAAGTATGTTAGAATTTAAGGATGAAACCAATCTTGAGGAGTTAATTGAAAGTATGTTTGTTTGGGCAATGAAACAACCAAACAGAAAAGTTAAGACTATGGAATACGAAGTTACTAAAGACATTTACGATTATTGGAAAAACTGATGACTGATTATATTTTCCCTGATTGCAACAGATACTTTCAGGAAGATTTGGAAAAACTTAGATATAAGTTTGTAGGTGCTGAGAATATTAAAAATAATTATTCTCAAGCTTTTCAAGACATGTTTGTCTTGAGTATCCTTGATGGAAAAAAGAATGGAACTTATGTGGAGATCGGTGGAGATCATGGTGTAATTATTAGTAACACTTATCTTCTAGAAACTGAATTTGATTGGAAAGGTGTTTCTTTTGAAATTGATCAATCAAAGGTAGATGGATACAACTCTATTAGAAATAATAAGTGTGTTTGTGCCGATGCAATTCAGTTTGATTATAAAAAGTTCTTTAAAGAAAATAATTATCCAAAACAGATTGATTATCTTCAGGTTGATATTGAACCTGCCTGGCAAACTCTCAATGCGCTGAAGGCACTTCCTTTAGATGAGTATCGTTTTTCTGTAATTACATATGAGACCGATCTCTACAAAGATGGTCCTGATGCTGGCGAAGAGGCAATGGAAATTCTTTTATCTCATGGATATGAATTGGTCGTTAGAAATGTTGCAAATCAAAATAACCCATATGAAGATTGGTATGTAGATCCCGCTGTTGTTGATTCTGAGATTGTAAAACTTTTTGTGCAAAAAGGAAGAATTTCTAAAGAGTCCACAGAATGTATCTTTAGGAGTTGACACATGCTTTTGAGTTTTAATTCTTTGACCCGAAAGTATGGAGTTAATGTTACTGGAGTTATTCATGTCGGTGGTCACATTGGACAAGAAATGGAAACTTACAAGAAGAATAATGTAGAAAATCTTATAGTATTTGAACCACAAAAAGTACCATTTCAAAAGTTGACAGATGTTGTCAATTCTATTGGATTTGATAATATTACTCTTATCAATAAAGCACTTGGAAACAGTTGTGCTACTGTAGAAATGACTTGTAACGACGATGGATTGTGTAGTTCAATCCTAAATCCTAAACACGTCTTGGAACAGTATCCAAATATTATCTTTGATAGGAAAGAAACCGTTGAAATGGTCACAATGGATTCTGTTATCGATGAAAATCATAATTATAATTTTCTCAATATGGATACTCAAGGATATGAACTTGAAGTTTTAAAAGGAGCTAAAAATACTCTTAAGACTATCGATTGTGTTTACACTGAAGTTAATAACACAGAAGTCTATGAAAATAATGCTCTCATTGAAGACATTGATAATTTTCTTAAAGAATATAATATGATTAGAGTTGAAACTGATTGGATGGGTGGTACTTGGGGAGATGCCTTTTATATTAAACAGGACTTGATATGAGAAGTATTGTGAATAGCGTTTCTCACTGGTATGGGAGACTTGGGAATAATATTCAACAAATTTGTAATGGAATTTTATACTCCCAAATTCATGGAGATGGATTTGTCAGTCCTACACACGAATTAATTGAGCAAGTAATAGCGAATCACGAAGGCAAAACAATGCTTCGTCCGAATAGATTTTTTCATTACAATACTCAAAATAAAGATTTTGATATTTCCATTGATTTTTTATATGAAAATATTGGAAAAGTTGCGAAGCAATATATAGTTCCCTCATTTAAGTTTTCTATAGATTATCCTTTTGATGATGATACTTTAGTCATTCATATTCGAAGCGGAGATATTTTTGCTCACGAACATAATCCTCCTCACGATTATGTTCCTAATCCTTTATGTTATTATTTGAATTTAATTGAAGAGTATGATAAAATAATTGTAGTAACAGAACCCGATAATTATAATCCCATTGTGGATGAACTTAGGAAGATTGAAAAGGTAACTATACAATCAAAATCAGTAGGAGAAGATTTTGCAACTCTTATGAGAGCAAAAAATCTTGCCTCATCTGGAACTGGTACTTTTGCTGTTGCTGCAGGACTTTGTTCTTCTAATCTTGAAAATTTTTATTGCACGGATTTGTATCTAGATGAACATCTAAACCCAGAAATGTTAATGAAAATTGAAGGTGTCAATGTTTACATGATGGAACTTAAAAATTATATACAACTCAAAAATTGGAAAAACGACGAAGAACAAAGGAAATTTATTATGGAGTATCAAAATGAGAGTGTTTGATTCTTTTATTTTCTTTAATGAGTTAGACCTTTTGGAACTTCGTCTTAATATACTTAATGATGTGGTTGATCATTTTATCATTACAGAATCTCCTTGGACAGTTAGTGGAAATGCAAAACCACTTTATTACCAAGAAAATAAAGAAAGATTTTCTAAATTTCATCATAAGATTATTCATAATATCACTGAAGAAATTCCAAATGACTACAGTGAATATATGGATAAAAAAAAGTATCATACTCCAATGGGCGGAAATGATCTAAATGGAACCCCGTACAAAGAGTATCCAATTCGTTTCCAAAGGGCAATTTTTAATAGAGATAGTAGTATTTACGGCGCTGTAAATTTTGGAATTAAAGATGATGATATTATTCTTACTAGCGATGCGGATGAAATTATTAATCCTTTAGTTCTTAAAGATCTTTCATGGTTTGATTCAAATAATCATTATGTCTGTCTTCAGAGAGCGTTTTATTACAAACTGAATTATTTGTATCAAGAAGATTGGATGGGTACTCGGATTTGTACTTTTAAGACACTTTCAAATTATTCAGTAGATCTTTTGAGAAATATGCATAAGGATGCATATAGAATTGAGCAAGCGGGATGGCATTGGAGTTTCTTTGGTGATGCTGATAACTTTAGATTAAAAATTGCATCATATGAACACACAGAAAATAATATAGAAAGCAATACTTCAAACGCAGAACAAAGAATAGATGGTGGCATAGATCCTTTTGGTCGTCCTATTCAACTTAAGACAGTTCCAATTGATGATAGTTATCCAGATTATATCGTAGAGAATCAAAAAAAATATTCTGATTTTATTAAACTATGGAACTAATTGAAGGTGTAGCACTTTCAAAACTGTGTGATTATTCTTTCGGCGATCAATCTGGTCAGTGGGGGAATATCTTCACATCTTTTATGAAAGATGCTAATTTAATGAATCTTGAATTTGTAGAGAAACTTTTCGAGATTAAAAAAAGTAGAGATTATATGACTCTGTTTATTGATAATATTCGCCTATACAAAAGAAATATTGTAGAAGTAAAAGAAACTGATAGACCTTATGTGGAAGGTCTTATGAAAAAAAATGATCTTCTTAAACTCTGCTCTCATTTTCCGGATATGAGGTTTATCATTTTTACAAATCTTGAAGATACTCCAATAGACGAATACATCTTTGATTGTATTCCCAACAACGTTCTTTGTATTAGCGCAGTAAATGCTATTGCCAACGGCGGAAAAGTAATTCCTGCTCCTTACGGACTGCAAAGAGCAATGGATCTTAATGACGCTAGAATTAGCGTTTTAAAAAACTTTTTAAGTTTTCCTCAAGTAACTCCACTTTGTTGGTTATATGTAAATCATTCAGATAATACTAGTTTTGAAAGAATTGGTATTAAAGATTTGTTTAGAAATAAAAATTGGGCTATGGTACAAGATCATAGAATTTCATACTCAGAATATTTTGGAAAAATTAGTCAATGTAGATTTGTAATTTGTCCAAGAGGAAATGCTATAGACTGTCATAGAAATTGGGAAGTTCTTTATATGAAGAGAGTTCCTGTAATGAAAACTCACCCATACCTTCTAAAACTATTTGAAGGATATCCAGTTTTATTTGTAAATGACTATGCTGAAGTAACCGAAGAACTCTTAAAGGATAATGAGAATTTGTTCACTCAAGCGCAACAAATAGATTTAACTCAATTGACACTTCCAACTTTTTTTGATAATATTGTAAATAAAGCCTTAGAAGGAGAATATGTTAGTAAATGAAATGTATCTTGGATCTGGTTTGGGAAACCAGATTTGGGCGTCTGTTGTAACTCGTATCATTGCAGAAAAATTGGGATATGAGTATGGCATCAAAGGTAAAGAACTGTGGAAAGGAAAAGGTTGGATGCCTTACTTCTGGGGAAATGAAGTTGTAGGTGGATCTGGTCCTGATGGAGGTCCTCCAGATACTCTTCCTGAAGGCATTGAACATTGGTATCGCGAAAGGCAAGAAGGACATTATAAAGAGGGTCGTCATCATCATGATATGAATCCCATTGATCATGGTCTCTTCTTTCTTCCGGACAATACTAAATTGGACGGAACATTTCAAAATATGTTATATATCGAAGATCGTCGTGATGATATTAGGGAATGGTGTAAAGTTGATGAAGATAAAATTGTTGACGATTATTCCTCAGATGATATTTGTGTAATTCATTTTCGTGGAGGTGATTATTCTACCGGGCATTCTTTTCTTCCTCCATCATATTATCAGATGGCAATTGAAAGAATGAAGGAAAAAAGAAGTGACATGCGATTTGTAATTGTCACCGATGATGTAGATCTTGCTCGAAAGCACATTCCTGGGATTGAAGTTGTTGGTGCAGCAGTTTCTAATGAACCTGGTGGACCTAACTATAAAATTGGTTGGTATCAAATGAAAGGTGGACCATTATCGATTGATTATAGTATTCTGCATACTGCAAAGAATGTAATCATGTCTTCTTCTACTTTTTCTTTTTGGCCTGTTTGGTTATCAACAGAACTAAAAAATATCATCGTTCCAATGTATTGGTTTGATTGGAATACTTCTGATGGATGGTGGAGACCTGTTGATTCTATTGTTCCTGAGTGGACTTATATGGACAGATCTGGTAACGTTAAAATTGGAAACGATTGCTGGCAGGATTATCGTAGATATACTCATGTAATTAATCCAGATACATCCGGAATTGTTGTTAAATATTAATACTTTTATTTTTGAAAAAAATATGTCAATTTATGGATGGATTGGTGCTCCTGATGAAGTGCTGACTAGTTATTCTCAGTCGTGTTTGGAATTTTTGAAAGAAGAAGATAAATTTAAAAACTTTAAGAAGGATAATCGATATAGAACTATTTTAGAGGGAGCACCTAAGCAATTTTCCGATTACTACGTTCAAAGAATTAATTCTCACAAAGAAAAAGATCTTTTCTATCAAAATATAGATTTTTTCAAAGAAAATGATAAGGTTGGTAATCCTGATCTTTATGAAGAAGAGGGAATTGGATTAATTTCTCCAAGCACTTTAAAATTTGCATCAAATTGTCTTGATATTATTTCTTTCATTAGGCAGTTTGGTGATCTTGAAAACATAAAAAATATTGTAGAAATTGGTGGTGGATATGGTGGATTGTGTCTGATACTATCTAACTTTATTAAATTTGATAGTTATACTTTGGTTGATCTCCCTGAAGCATCAAATCTTGCAAATATGTATCTTTCGAATTTTAAAAAAGTTTATTCTAAGGTAAATTGTGTCCCTTGTAATGACCTGGAACGAATTAAAGATAATAAATTTGATATTTGTATTGCAATTAATTCTTTATCTGAATGTGATATTGACACTCAGATAAATTATTTTAATGAGTTTGTATTAAATTCAAAGTATTCATATATTGTTAGAAATCCAGATACCCAAGAAAGACTGGAACATCATAAAAAAACAAAAGAAATTTTACCTGATACTTTTCTTATTGACGACTCAAATAGAGTTGAAGAATGGTGGAGTAATAACATTATAGTTTATATTAAGACAAATGATTAATCTTCCAAATGTAACTCTTTTTTGCATTTCATCTAATAATATTTCGGGTGCTCTCTATGCTTTGCAAAAAAGTATGGAGGGTATCTCTTTTGCAAAGGTGAAATTAATTAGTCATGAAGATCCGGGAAGTCTTCCTGAAGGAATTGAGTTTTCTAAATGCTATAAGATTGAATCCATTCATGATTATAACTATTATTGCATTTATAATTTAACAAAACATATTGATACCGAATATTGTTTACTTGTTCAACCTGATGGATATGTAATTAGACCCTGGCAATGGGATGATGACTGGTTCAACTATGATTACATTGGAGCACCATGGAGGTGGGAAGAAGCATCATTTGTGACACCATTTGGTGAACATATCTCCGTTGGTAATGGTGGATTTAGTTTTAGGAGTAAAAAACTTCTTGATGTTCCAACTAAAGTTCAAGTTCCTTGGGATGTAAATAAAGGCAATTTTTACAAACATTTTGGATATGGATCTACTTCCGAAGATGGAAATATCTGTGTTCATAATCGCCATATATACGAAGAACACGGATGTAAGTTTGCTCCTGTAGAAGTTGCTGCAAAATTTTCAAAAGAAAGACATATCTCACCCTATCATGATGATATAGAAACTTTTGGTTTTCACTTTTTTACTCAAGATATTAAATAAAATTTAATGAAAAAATCACAAATAATCATTGATAAAAAATTTATTTTATCATCTGCTTATGAAGAATATAAGTATCTAACCGAATATATGGTTGCAAAACAAGAAGGTAATTACAATATTCCAGGAGTTAGTGATTATCCTTTTTATGCCTACTACTCTACTCTTGTGAGTAATACAACTATTTTGGAAATAGGAACATGTCTGGGAGGATCTGCAATAATGATGTCTCACAACCCCAAAAATAAGATTATTAGTTATGATGTAGTTGATAATTTTACATTACTTAATTGCCCTAAAATTAAAAGAAAAATTGACTTTAGGATTGGAAATTTTATGGAGGATGAAATTGATTATGATAGCATCGATCTAATCACAATCGATGCTGCTCATACAGGTTCTCTTGAAGTTGAAATGATAAATTATTTGGAGAAAACCTGGAAAGGCGGACTTTTATTCTTGGATGATATTCATAATAACAGTGACGGAGATATGCGAGGATTTTGGGATAGTATAGATGGTACTAGGCACGAAAAAATTGATATCTCTGATATTGGTCATGGATCTAGACTTGGTAGTGGATTAGTCAACTTTAATAGGTATTACGATTTAAAAATTATTGAGGATAATGAAATATGATTGGATATAATCATCTAGGTCGTAATGGCCGACTTGGCAATCAAATGTTTCAATATGCAGCACTAAAGGGAATTGCTACTAAGCATAATTATGAGTGGTGTATTCCTCCTAGCGATTTTCGTAATGAAAATAAAGATCATCAATTGTTTGAATCTTTTAAACTTCCTTCGGTGAAGAATGTTGAGATGCTTGGGGCAGTATATGTTGAAGAAAAGTCATTTACCTTTGATGAAGATCTTTTTGAAAATTGTTCAGATAATGTAAATCTTTATGGATTTTTTCAAACTGAAAAGTACTTTAAGTATATTGAACAACAAATTCGTGAGGACTTTATTTTTGTAGATGATATTTGGAATCCTTGTAAAGAGATGTTCACGTTTGATGAAGCAATTTCTTTGCATATTCGTAGAAGTGATTATGTTCAGAAACAAAATTATCATCCACTTTGTTCTTTAGAATATTATGAAGAAGCATTGAAAAAACTGCCACAAGATATTCCCGTTCTTATTTTTTCTGACGATCCAGAATGGTGTAAGAAGCAGGACTTATTTCAACCAGATAGATTTTTGATCTCAGAATCTAACAATAATTTGGTTGATATGTGCCTAATGACTATGTGCCATTATCATATCATTGCAAATTCATCATTTAGTTGGTGGGGAGCATGGCTTTCTGACAGTAAGAAAGTAATTGCTCCTAAAGTTTGGTTTGGACCAGATGCTAATCTTGATGACAGAGATCTTGTTCCTGAATCTTGGGAGAGGATTTAATGAGATTTTCTATTGCTATTCCTACTCACGATCGCGGTAAGAATGGTCCAATATGGATGAAAGAACTTCTTGAAACAATTAAAAACCAAACACTTCAAGATTTTGAGATTGTTGTTTCTGATCAAAGTAAAGATGATACTATTCTAAATGTGTGTCAAGAATATTCTGGTGATTTTGAATTTAAGTATGTAAAGTATCAAGGTTCTATTCCCTGCGAAAATATTAATACTGCATTAGACGAATGTGAAGGTGAGATTATCAAACCAATGTTTTCTGATGATATTTTTGTGACAAATAATGCTCTAGAAATTATTGATAAAGAATATAAAGAAACTAATTGTAAATGGGCATTTAGTGGTTTTTGTGGAACTAGAGATGGAAAAACATTTTATGATTACAAAATACCTAGATGGACTGATTATCTGTTAGAAGGAAGAAACCTTCTGAGTAGTCCTTCAGTTGTCTCTTTTCTGAATACTTCAAAGCAATATTTTGATGAAAATCTTAAACTCTTATTAGATACTGAGTTTTATCATCGCATGAGATTTGAGAATGGTATTCCTCATATTATTAGTAATACTTTAGTTGCAAATAGAGATCATGATAATAGAATCAGTAGTCATCAAACATCTCAGTATGATGCAGTGATTGAGCATCCTGAGGGATCTTGGATGATTAATCGGGCAGAGTATCATTATGTTCAGACCAAACATAAAGATTTTTGTATAAACAGGAAATACCCAGATGAAAATTGATTTAACAGAAGCAACTTTTATTATTCCAATTCGAATTGAATCGTCGGATAGAATGAGAAATGTCATTACAACAACGGCATTTCTTTTGGAAAATTTTGATACCAATATTATTATTAAAGAAGTAGATTCCGAATCAATTTTTCAAAGAGATGCTCTTCCCATTCTAAAGAATATTTTAGATATTGAAATAAATTTAAATCACATCTTTGAAAAAAGTGATGATCCTTTGTTTCATCGACAAAGAGTTTTGAATGAAATGATCGTTGAATCTAAAACTGAAATCGTTGTAAATTATGACTGTGATGTTTTGCTTCCTTTAGATTCATATCATGAAGCATATCAATCTATTCTTCATCATACTCATGATGTAATTTATCCTTATGGGCAAGGAATGTATCAAAGACAAGTCAAAGCAACTGATGAAGTAGTTTCTCAATTCTTACAAACTGGAGATTTTAATATTCTTAATAATAACTCCGTAGAACACACTTCTGATTTTGGATGGGCTCAATTCTTTAATCGTCAAGTTTATATTGATGGTGGAATGGAAAATGAAAACTTTAAAGCATATGCTCCAGAAGATAAAGAGAGGTTTTACAGATTTACTACTTTAGATTATAATGTGGGTAGGATTAACGATTATGTCTATCACTTAGAGCATGGTCGAGGACAAAATTCTTGGTTCAGTAATCCTCATATGCAATCAAATATGCAAGAGTGGGAAAAAATTCAAACCATGAATAAGCAGCAACTAAAAGAATATTATTCTAAACAAAGTTATCTTAAAAAATATGTTAGCATTTAATCAGATTGGAAATCTTGGAAGACTTGGAAATCAGATGTTTGAATATGCAGCATTAAGGGGCATTGCTGCTAAACATAATTATGAATGGTGCATTCCACCCTTTCATAGGTCTGGTATTGAAAATTATAGTCTTCATAATTGCTTTAAATTAGAAACTGTAAAAGAAGAAAATATAGCAGTTAGAGATGATTTTGCTTATGTTCAAGAAAGATTTTTTCATTTTGATGAAGAACTTTTTGAGCAATGTCCAGATAACGTAAGTCTCCATGGATTCTTTCAGACTGAAAAATATTTTCAACATGTTGCAGATGAAATTCGTAAAGACTTTACATTCCACGATGAGCATCTTGGTCCATGTAAAGAGATGATGAAATCATTTGAAGAACAAGAACCTATTATGCTTCATGTTCGTCGTGGAGATCCAAATTTAGTTGATCCTCGTGGATTTAAGTGGGCATATGTAAACTGTTCCGATCAACATCCTGTTCAACCAATTGAATACTATGAGAAAGCACTTTCATATTTTGATGAAGATCACCCAGTTATTGTCTTTTCAGATTCTCCAGAATGGGTAAAAGAACAAGAATTTTTTTCTGGAGATAGATTTTTTGTTTCTGAACCAGTTGATAAATATCCAGACGGTTCTTATACACCATATAGTGATTTGTGTTTGATGTCTTTATGTTCTCATGCTATTATTGCTAATAGTTCTTTAAGTTGGTGGGGATCTTGGTTAATCCAAAATCCCAACAAAAAAGTAATCGCACCTAAGATGTGGTTTGGTCCCGCATATGCAGATAAAAAAACTAAAGACCTATACTGTTCGGATTGGATACTTTTATGAATAATTTGCTTGATAAAAATAAATCAACTTATAAACTTAAAAACATTGGTCCCATTTATTATCTAAATCTTGATGGGCAACCAGAAAGAAAAGAATACATGGAATCTCAATTTAAGTATTGGGAAATAGAAAACTATACACGTATTTCTGCATATGATGGTAGAGATGATGATTTGAGTGATATCATTGTTGGTCGTTATCCTGAAATGATGACATCCGGAGAAATAGGATGCATTACTTCACATTTAAAAGCAATCAAGCATTGGTATGAAACCTCTGATAGTCCATACGCTATTATTATGGAAGATGATTGTAATCTTGATTTGGTAAAGTATTGGAACTTTACTTGGTCGGATTTTTATGCACATATTCCTTATGATTGGGATGTTGTTCAGGTTGCAATTATTTGCACAGGAGATATTCACGTTAAACTTCATAAAAGATTTGTGAATGATTTTTCGACAGCTTGTTATTTGATTACTAGGCATCATGCGGAAAAACTTTTGAAGTTTCACGTTCGCGGAAATAAGTATAAACTTGATAATGGCGTTAAACCACGTCCTGTGGCAGATGATTTGATTTATAATTCTGGTAATACGTATTCCATTCCTCTTCTTCTTTATAGGATTGAGTTGGGATCTAGTATTCATCCAGATCATATTGATGCTTTTCATAGAGGAAATTACAATGCTCTTTCTCAGTATTGGCAACAAAATGGTGCAAACGTAGACATCAAAGATTATATGAATTATGATCCATTCTTAGGCAGAATAACTGAAAATTCATCTGCCCAACAAACCACTTGACAAATTTGAACAAAATCGTTAAACTAAATAAGTACTTAAGAATTCTGTTGTAATTCTTAACATTTGTCCTATAGTACATAAAAACTTTTATGAAACTCAAACAACTGATGCTTGCACCTGTTGCTCTGGGAATGGTTGCTCCTGTTGCTGCGAATGCCGCAGATCTTAATATGGCAGCAGTCAACCAATATTCTTCTGAACAGGTCACAAGCATTAATCAACTGTCTGATGTAAAACCTACTGATTGGGCATATCAGGCACTCAGCAACCTTGTAGAGCGTTATGGTTGCGTTGCTGGTTATCCCAACGGCACTTTTGCTGGTGGTCGTTCAATGACCCGTTATGAGGCAGCAGCACTTCTGAATGCTTGCCTGGATCGTGTTACTGAGCAAACTGATGAACTTAAGCGTCTTGCTAATGAGTTCCGTGATGAACTCACCGTAATTCAAGGTAAAGTTACAAGTCTGGAAGCAAAGGTTGGTGAACTTGAGGCAACTCAATTCTCCACTACTACCAAACTAAAAGGTCAGGCAAAGTGGGTTCTTGGTGGTCTGTCTTACGGCGGTGATCGTAAAGAAGATTATGATAATCTCCGTGAAGCAGTATCTTTCAACTATGATGTTCGTCTGAACTTTGATACTTCTTTTACTGGTAAAGACCTGCTCCGCACTCAACTTCGTGCTGGTAACTTTGATGACAGTGGTTTTGGTGCCGATCCTACAAAACTCACCAAACTTGACGCTGGTTTCCAAGAAAACCTGAATGGTGCTGATGGTGGTGACGTAGTTGCCATTAACCGCCTGTATTACAAGTTTCCTGTCGGCAGCAAAGTAACTGTTGCTGCTGGTCCTCGTATCCGTCAGGATGATATTCTGCCTGTATGGCCTTCTGTCTATAATGCAGATGCAATTTTGAACATCTTCCAGTTTGCTGGTGCTCCTGGAACCTATACCAAAGTCCTTGGTGGTGGTTTCGGTGCTTCTATCAAGCAAGGTAAGTGGACTCTTGGTGGTTCCTATGTTGCTGGTGATGCTGATGTGGGTAACAGTGCAGAAGGAGGTATGTTCAATGGTAACTCTGCTGCTTCTACCACTGCTCAACTTGCATACACTGGTAAGAACTGGAACCTGACTGGTGCTTATACCTATTCCAACAATGGTGTGAGCATTCAAGGTACTCCTACTCTGACCTCTGCGCTTCCTAACAGTGCAACAGGTGGTAATACCAACGCATTCTCTCTTGCTGGTTACTGGCAACCTTCCACTACTGGTTGGGCTCCTTCGATCTCTGCTGGTTGGGGTTATAATAACTCTACTTATGCTTCTGCTGGTGATACCAAGTCACAATCCTGGTACACTGGTCTGGTTTGGAACAATGTGCTTGCTAAGGGTAATGCTCTTGGATTTGCAGTGGGTCAACCTACCTTCGTAACCGAACAGAATGGTGAAGATGGTGAAGATGGTAACTATGCTCTTGAAGCATATTACAAAGTGCAAGTTACTGATAACATTGCTGTAACTCCTGCAGTGTTCTATCTAAGCAATCCTACGGGTCAAGGTGGTCTTGATACCTTCGGTGCCCTGGTTCAAACCACATTTAAGTTCTGATCTCCTAACAAAATTAGGTATAAATGACTACCAGGGGTGCTTGACACCCCTTTATTTTTCCTATATAATTGTGTAACAATTCGTAATAAAACGAAAAATGACTGTAACAAAAAACGAGTTTGGGCAAATGAATATGTTTGCCAAAGAACCCGCGATGTACATGACCAAGGAAGACCTTGAACGTTATGGTATCGAACCCTATGCAGAAAAAGCGGAGAAAATGAATGGACGCTGGGCAATGGTCGGTTTTGTTGCTGGTGTTGTTTCTTATGCTTTCACTGGCAACTTCTTCTTCGGCATCTTCTGACAATTGATTGACAATGACTTCAACTATCTTTACAATTACTTCAGTTGCCTTTTTTGTTTTACTGGCAGCGTCTGTAGAAAAAATTTGTGAGACTTACTAATGACCACTTTTAATGTTACTCTTCAATCTCCCGATGGCACTGAAACTACCATTCAATGTGCTGATGATCAATACATCCTTGAAGCAGCAGAAGAGGCAGGTGTTGACCTCCCTTCATCTTGTAAGGCAGGTGCTTGCTCCGCTTGTGCTGGCAAGTTGATCAGTGGTACTGTAGATAACGAAGAACAATCGTTCCTTGATGATGACCAACAAGCAGAAGGTTGGGTGCTTACTTGTGTAGCATATCCCACAAGTGATTGTGTAATCCTCACTGAGCAGGAAGAAAATCTGTGAGTACTGGAGGTATGCTGGGGCAATTTGCAATTGCCCTTGAAAAACTTGGATGGGATGCTAACGACGAAATCTCTGTTGAGATTGGTGGTGTAGCAGTAACAGGAACTGCTACCAGTCCAAATGCAAATCCAAAATGGGCAAAACCATTTGGAACTGTATCCTACCAAAACGATGCTTTCATCGTAATTAAAAACAAGTCAAGGAA
>JACCDW010032445.1_pt1 | contig 15432 bp, 15 predicted proteins | sample 7449781 | NCBI WGS metagenome assembly JACCDW01 (sample SAMN15323449, study PRJNA562643) | freshwater metagenome | isolation source: river surface water | place: USA:Blue River Watershed | collected 2017-08-18
ACTCCAGCTTTTCGCTATGCATGGAATACCGGTAGCACGGAAGACAGCATCGTTGTCAGAAATTCAGGAAAAATAACACTGAAAACCCAAAACGAATATGGGTGCTGGTCCATCGCAAGCCCACCCTTAACCATACTCGCCAGACAAAATCCAAGCAGTCCCCTACTCGAAAAAATGGGCTCTTATTTTCTCCAAGCACGTAGTTTGATGGATAAGCCGGATCGCTATGTTTGGAAATTCAATCAGGCACTACTAGCAGACACACTCAATCAAATAAAACTATTCAAGACAGGAATATATACTGTTATCGCGCTAAAGGATTATTCATTAGACCAATCCCTCTCAATTACCTGCAAGTCTGAATTAAAATTCTATTTATATGCCTTGCCAACGGAATTAGGTGGTATTTCGATTTACCCGAATCCTACTCAAAGTAGTTCCATTTCAATTGAAATTTTAAACGAAACGCTGCAAAGCAGGATTGAATTAATTGACTTCCAGGGGCATCTCATGCAGCGTTGGGAATTGGGCTCCTCTGCATTTAGACATCGCATCAGACTAGCTGATCAGTTGGCGAACGGGAATTACATACTCAAATTTGAAACCGATGAAGGAATTAAAACAAGAATCATATCGGTTATGAAAAACTAAATAAGCTGTTACTCGTAAATCCCTTTGGCAATTTTTTCACTAATCGACTTAGGGGTTACCCAGGCAAGAAAAGCAGCTACTTTATTGACAAATCCGGTGATGACTTCTTGTTTCCCAGCGAACATACCCGCTACAGCTAGCTTAGCAACGGACTCTGGAGTCATGGTGATTTTTTCAGCAGCTTTCCGCGCTTTGGCTGGCAAGTTTGCCCGATCATTAAAATTGGTTGTTGTCGCACCCGGACTGACTGCCGTCACGATTATACCTTTGGATTTCCATTCATGGTATAAACCGCGGGAAAAATTAAGTACAAATACTTTTGTGGCTGCATATAAACTCATGTTCGGGATAGCCTGATAAGCGGTAGAACTAGCAATATTGAGCACGTGCGTCTTTCCTTTTCCAGAGAGGAAAGGGAAGAATTTCTGACACATGTCGACTAGGGCGTTCATGTTTACCTGCATCATCTTTTGGTTCTCTTCAAAAGAATACGTCTCAAATTGGCCTACCAACCCGTAGCCCGCATTGTTAACCAAAATACGCAAATCGATTTGCTTAGACTCAACCCATTGAACAATTCGGTCCACTGCCCCTTCTTCGCTCAAATCACTAACTAGGTAGTCGGCCTGAATCGCATATTTCTTCTCCAGCTCCTCTTTGACCATTTGTAATTCATAGGAATTACGTGCAATCAATAACAGATGATAGCCTTGGGATGCTAAAATGCTAGCAATCTCTTTACCAATTCCTTTACTTGCTCCAGTGATTAATGCGTACGACATAGCGTGTAGGTTTAATAAAAAAAAGCCCATTGCTGGGCTTTTTTAGAACTAATTACTTCTTGGGTGCAGCAGGCGCAGCGGGAGCCGCTACGGCTGGTGTTGGATTGAAATAAGCTTTGATATCTGGATCTTCAGGCTTAATTTCTTGTGCTTTGGTGAATAAGTCTTTCACTTTAGCTTCATCTTTGGTCACCGACAAATGATATCCACCTAAGAATTTATAGGCTTCAAACAATTGATTTTTATCTTCTTTGTATTGCGAACTCTTCTCTGCTTTTTGTGTTTCCACGGCAGCAACAAATTTCTCATACCAAGGAGCGCCTAACCATTTCGTACCCGTGTAGTCAATAAAGTTATTTGCACGAGCACGGTTAATATAGAATGGAGGCCATTTGTCATTAATCTCAATTGCTTTCGCAAACATAGAATCGGCACGCATCGCCATGGCTGGACGACCTAATGTATCAGCCTTGTTTATGTAAGCAGCTGTTAAGTAATAATCCATGGCAACTTTAAAGTAGTCACCTGAACCAACCGTTTGAGCCTTTTTAACTTTCCACTGAATTGAATTCAAACCAGCTGCTGCCGCATCGCTGTAACGCTTTTGTTTGTAACGAACATCATGTATGATTGAATACACGTTATTGTTGGTATCCAAAGGAGCAGCTTTCTCTAAGTATATTAAAGCGATTGAATCTTTACCTAAACCTTGGTATCCTTTTCCAAAGTACAAATCATCCATAAAGTATGGCTTCACACCACGCTTCACCATACCGTCTAGATTATCAATACCTTGTTGGAAATTACCCATCTCCACATTTGAATATCCACGCATACGGAAGATGTCATTATCTTTCACCCCACGCTTGTCCGCATCATCTGTAAATTTCATGGCTCCTTCATAGTCCTTAGATAGGAACAATAATTTAGCTGTTTCTAACGTAACCTCAGGAGTTGCTTCCGCCTTCTCTAAATAGCGACGGAAATAACGCGATGCGTTTTTATACTGACCACCTACGATCAAGTACTCACCATATCTACGATGTGCAGGTGCATAGTTTGAGTCTAAGTCAATAGCCTCTTTGTAACGTGCTTGCGTTTCTTTGTAGTTCTTACCACGTAAATAAACTGTTCCAATTTTAACTTTAGCCTTCACGTTTTTAGGATCTTGCATCAAACCTGTCTCGTAAGCAGTTACTGCATTACCCCCGTCATTTTTGATCAAATACGCATCTCCTTTAACAATGTAATGCTCCACGGTAGGCATTTTCTTATCCTTCATCAAACGCTCCTGAATCAAATCGATTAAGCGAATCGCCTCACCGGGATCATTATTATTCGCATTGAAACTCTCTTCCTTACCTAAAATATAATACATCGAATACGCCTCAGCGATTCGGTACATCACATCGATATTTTTGTTTTTTGTATCCGCTAGAATTCGGTCGAATTCTACTTTAGCAGCGGACACGTTATTTTGACCTACTAAAATGGAAGCTAAACCTACTTGGTTTAAATAATTTTTAGGATCTGCCGCTTTTCCTTTTTCAAAGGTAGCCTTGGCATTATCCCAATCACGTTGTGTTAGGAAATAGTAACCCAAATAGAAATAATTTTCGCCCGTTGGAGCCGAAGAAACCAATCCCTCAAAAACTTGTTTCGCCCGACTTGGCTGATGGCGATCTAATAAATGTAGACCATCTTGTATCGTTTGCCCGAAAGCTAGGTTAGTCAACAAAAGACCCAATCCCAAAAGCCATGATTTCATTTTCATCATTTGTAATTTAAATTATAGTTTAAAAGAAGTATGCTTAGGCGTAACATTGAAAAGTTCAATAAATTACTAGTAAAGTTTTATATTTTTTGGAATGACAAATTTAAGCAAAAATCTTGAAAAACTGACAAATGTCAATCCCAAAAATACGTTTATTGGCTGATTTGATATTGTCTAATCGTGATAGGCCGGGTCAATGGAATTAAGCCAGCTTTCAAAACGATCAGTTGTCCCATGTCACCACACACGTAATTAACAAATCCTGTACCCAAACCCGAATGCGATTCTTTCAAGATCATTTTAATCTCACGACGCAATGGATATTTCTTCAAGGCTAAATTGTATCCAAAAGGTTGATAATAGTCTTTCCCATTTTCAGACACAGACATCACCTGAATAGAACGAATAAAACCTAATGAGGTAGGATTATCTCCATCGCTAATCCAGTTTGAGCCAATAATCCCTAAAGCGTTTTTGTGGGCCTGAACGTATTCAATGACAGCCTTATTTGAACCTACAGCGGCAACTGCCAAACCGGTATTGCCGAGCCCAAAACGATCCACTAAGAATTTAATGTTGCTAGAATTCGCTTTGTCTACGACCAATTCCAACGAATTTCCATCTTTTGCAGAACCATTCAACAAGGACTTTAAGCGGTCAAGTGTTATCGATGTATCTTTATTTGACTTATTGGCAATCAGCGCGATCCCATCCGCAGCAAATTTAAAACTACGGTAGGTGATTTTTTCGCGTGTAAATATTTCTTTCTCCGCTTCCGTTAAGTCACGTGAAACGACAACGGATCGCACTTTATCGTTTAACAAGTCGGCAATCGACTCATTCTCCGGCTTAAATACCAGATTTAACTTAGCAAAATGATAATTTTCTTCGAATGCTACTTTCTCCGCATTAATTAATGGCTGAAAAGATTCATCTACGCCGATAGATATCGAACCTGTAGCTGGACCATCCTTGGGTGCATCATTTTTGGATTCACTGCATGCGAAAATCCCACATACCATGGCAAAATACAAAATCTTAGTCTTCATAATGCCCATAATTTTCATCGTTCATTTCACTAAAATACAAATAGGCTCTCCAAAGTCTGAAAATCCCATAAACAAAAAATAGTACTCCTAACATCTTGACGATGGGAACACCAGCAAAATCACCTAATTGAAAATCAGACCACACAGCTACGTAGGCACCTAAGCCACTATAAGCTAGCGCGACAACCACGCGGAATGAGATATTAATAAGAACAGCAATGGGTAGTTTCATAAGTAGTTTAAACAATCAGACCTGCCAAATGTACATTTAGCAGGTCTGATAAAATTCAATAATTGAGATTACTCAGATAATACGAACGTGATCGGCTGCGTAAAACGTGAACGTACTGCACGTCCAGATTGCTTACCAGGAGTCCATCTTGGTACCGATTTAATTACACGAATCGCTTCTTCGTCGCAACCAAAACCTACAGACTTTAATATTTGAACGTCTTGGATCGTTCCATCCGTATTTACTACGAATTGAACATATACCTTCCCGCCTACGTTGGCACGCTGTGCCGCAGATGGATAACGCAAGTTACGCTGTAAGAACTGCCCAAAAGCACGAGGACCTCCTGGGAATTCTGCTTGTTGCTCAACAGCTGTAAAGATTTCATCTTCAGCTGGTTTTGGTGGCTCAACAGGTTCAGCACCCTTAGCATCTGGATCTACTGGTGGTTCGTATGTTTCCGACTCCCCTTTAACAGTTTCCGATGCCGTATTTCCTTTCACCTCTTCAGGCGGCGGCTCAGGTTTCGTTACTTCCTCATCATGCTTGATTTCTGGAGGTAAGAATTTAGTCGTCGTCACCTTAGGAATTTCTTTGGGTGGTGGCGGTGGTGGCGGTGGAGGCAACTCTACTTTCTTCGGTGGAGCTGGCTTATCCAATTTCATTACTTCAGCTGTCACCTCAGTCTTATCCTCTGACGCTGCAGTCAACTGTTTCCAGAAAGCTGCGATCAAAAGAGCACCGACAAAGAGTGCAGAGCCTAGTAATACCGACCGCTTCATTACTTTGGGATACGTCTTCCGAAGAACAAAAGCACCGAATTCACGGTTTTTGTCTTTGAAGATAATATCATCCAAAGTAGTATCTTGGCTTATTACTTGTGACATAATATTCGTTTAATTTAAAATTAATTTAATAGGTCTATTTTCCTGATCGTTTAATCAAAGCTTCCGTATCCGGATCGATTTCTAACAACGCATAACGCTTGTTATTGGTAATCGCACACTCATCAAGCATATCGATCAAATTACGATATTTTGCTTTTTTTGTAGGCTTAATTACGATAGTAAAATTAGAACCAACTTTCGCTTTAAGATCCGCAATTACCTTACGAATACCTGTCTCTGAATAGTTGGTCACTTGCATTACTGTACCTGCTTCTGTAGGAATACCTTGGTAATAATACACCTTGTTCTCATCTGGGCACACCGTAAGTGTTTCAGACAATTTAACAGGTGACGTTTCCTTCGTATCCGTTTTATCAGGCATGTTTAATTGCATGGTCACGGGCTTTGCTAACGTAGTTGTTAACATAAAGAAAGTGATCAACAAGAAGCCTAAGTCCACCATCGGTGTCATGTCGATTTTGGTCGACATTTTCTTACTTCGCTTCTTCCCGCCGCCTTTCTTCCCGCCACCGGAGCTATCTATTTCTGCCATTTCTGTTTGTAATTAAAAATGAAAACTTATTTCGGTTTATTTTCCGGACCCGTTACCAATTGGAAGATATTGATGTTCTGAGCTTGCAAAGTACCGATGATATCAGCAAATACTTTGTAGTTAGACTCTTTATCTCCTTTTACGGCAACCTTTAATTCCGGATTAGACAATTTCGCATAACCCACCCAATACGAAAGTTCGTTATTGGTTGAATCAATTGGAATTCCCTTGCTTAGCTTTTTAGCATCTGCAGGTTTCATATTTAACACCTGACGCATCGCACCAAGAGGATAGCCTACAATTTCAGAAGCCATAAAATTCTTCTTCATTTCAGCCGTTACAGCGACTCCATAGCGGTTAGCCATACGCTCTAACATAAACTCTCTTGCTTGTTGATCATCAGTTGCCAAATAAACTCCTCCTTCTGGTGAAACACTGACCATGAGCATACCATCTTTAGAATTCAAAGGTTTCTCTGAAATAGATGATGGTGGCGTGATTGTAACTGCCTCTTCTGGACGGAACTTCGCGGTTAACATGAAGAACGTCAAAAGAAGGAAAGCCACATCACACATCGCTGTCATGTCGAGTGAGACACTTTGTCTTTTGGCTTTAACTTTTGGCATAACAATTATTTTTTTGAACTGTGAATAAAATTGAATGAAAGGGCTAAGCCCCTAAATCGGTTCAAATATTAATTGTGATGCGTAGCGTAGTTCTGGTTAACGCTCAAGCCGATCTCATCAATGCTGTAAGTTAACTCATCAATTTTCGCTGTAAATACGTTGTATGCAATGATACAGATCGCAGAAGTACCGATACCTAATGCCGTATTGATTAGGGCCTCTGAGATACCATTTGCTAAGGCAGCTGAGTCAGTTGATCCTCCTGAGTTACCTAATGAAGCAAAGGCCTTGATCATACCAATTACCGTTCCTAATAGACCGATCAAAGTAGATACTGACGCCAATGTTGCAATGATTGTCAAATTTTTCTCCAACATTGGTAATTCCAATGAAGTAGCTTCCTCAACTTCTTTGCTTAATGCAGCTAATTTTTGCTCTTTATCCAAAGCCGAATCAGAAATTAACGCTTTGTATTTTTTGATTGCAGCTAAAGTAACATTACCTACTGAACCTTTTTGCTTATCGCAAGCTTTTAAAGCTCCTTCAACATCATCTTTGTCCAACGCAGCTTGTACTGAACGAACGAATGCGTTTACATCACCAGTTCCTTTTGCTTTACCGATTGTAAACATACGCTCAATTGAGAATGTTAATGCAGTTAAGAAACAAGTCATCAAAACTGGCACAATAACTCCACCTTTGTAAACTACACCAAAGTAGTCACCTGGTAGTGGGTGTCCTTCATTTGTTCCACCTTCAAAGTGAGATCCATCTCCCATGACAAGGGTGTAAATTGCAATTGCAACAGCAAACAGGACAATTAAGATTAAACCTGCAGAAATACCGCCAGATTTTTTTTCGGTTGCAGCTGGCTTAGCAGCTGGCTTTGGTTGTTGTGTACTCATTAGTTTGGTAATTTGGGGTTAAAGAATTATTTTTTGTTAATAAAACTTGTTGAAAAATGACGGAGTAGTTTTCATAGTTTATCTGCCGCTGTATTTTTCAGTACAAGCAAAAGTAATGCAATTCTAATTTAATTTTTACATGCCCCAAACCCCTCACCGCGCAAAATATTCGACCCAAAAAAAAAGCTATTGTACTATCTTGATATTTTACCCAAAAATAGCCCCTTTATTAGGTACTTTTTTGAGAATTAAAATTTGAAAAAAAAATTAAAAAAAAATTAAAATCAACCAATTACGACCCCAAATAGTACCAAAAAAATATACCTTTGCTCCCTAAACTTCGAAAATGGACTCCCCTTTTAGCCCTAAAGGCCCACGGGCCGCACACCGCAAAAGCGAAAGCCAGCCCCTAAAGGAGGCGATTGAGTCCCTTTTACGCGTCTATAAACTCCAAGGCCAATACGACGAAACTTATATAGTAGCCCATTGGGAAGAGATCATGGGTAAACCGATCGCCGCGCGTACCCAAAAAATATACATCAAAAATGGTAAACTGTTTCTCCAACTAGACAGCGCGCCGCTCAAAAAAGAACTCATGATGGCCAAAGCCAAAATGATTGAATTGATTAACAAATACGCACACTCCGAGCTGATACAAGAGGTCGTGTTCTTATAATAATTCCCATGTCCCAACTACCCCACCTGTTAAAACCTGGAAATCGTGTAGGCATCATCTCGCCCGCATCACATCCCACTTCCGATCAATGGAAAGCTGGACTTCAAGTTTTATCCGACTGGGGACTGGAAATTGTATTGGGAGATCATTATTTAGCCGAGCACTTTGGTCTAGGCGGAACAGATGAGCAACGCCGCGCGGACCTGCAACAGATGCTCGACGACCCAAGCATCGCAGCGATTTTTCCACTACGCGGTGGTTATGGCGTCAGCCGACTCCTCGACGGGTTGGATTTTACGAAATTTCGCAATAACCCCAAATGGGTCGTTGGCTTCTCCGATATCACCGCACTACTTTGCCACATAGACACCTTTTCCATCGCCAGCATACATGGCCCCATGCCCAATAATTTCTGCCAAAAAGGTGGAGAAGCGGCATTGGCCAATTTACATACCCTGCTTTTCGAAGGTCGAACCCACATGCATACCACAAGTCACGCATTGAATAAACATGGCGTTGCAGAAGCAAGTATTATTGGAGGCAACCTTTCATTACTGACCCACTTGATTGGAAGTAACAGCTTCCCTAATCCCAAAGGGAAAATTCTTTTTATTGAAGAAGTAGGCGAACGCCTGTATCATGTGGACCGACTATTACTTCAACTCAAGCGAGCTGGGTATTTGGCCGACCTAGCCGGATTGATCATTGGCGGGTTTACCGATTGCAAAGAAGCTAGTTTAACCATAGGCTTAAGTGTCGAAGATATGATTCTCGAACATACAGCAGCCTATCACTACCCCATAGCTTTTGATTTCCCGGCTGGACATATTCCCAACAACCAAGCCATTCCTATGGGTAAAAAAATCAAGTTCTTGGTAAATGCAGAAATTGTCCAAGTAACTGATTAGAACCCTTCGTTTTTCTGCGAGCACACACGTAGATTTAATAAAAAAAGATGCTCGCAAAAACTTACGGCATGTCCGTTATAGGCATTTCCGCCGCACTCATCACCATTGAAACGAATGTAGGCCGCGGCAGCAAATGCTTTCTCGTGGGCCTACCAGATTCCACCATCAAAGAATCGATCCTTCGTGTCGAATCAGCCATCAAACACATGGGGTGTTTTTTTCCCAGACGCAAAGTGATCATTAATTTGGCCCCCGCAAACATCCGGAAAGAAGGCTCAGCCTATGACTTGCCCATCGCTTTATCACTGATGCATGCCTCCGAACAAGTGGACATGCAAGTATTAGCTAATTTTGTCATTATGGGAGAGCTTGCGCTGGATGGCGTACTTAGGCCAATCAAAGGTGCTTTAGCCATGGGGATCGAAGCGAAGAAACAAGGCTTCACGAAGATAATCTTACCTTTGGCCAATGCGACGGAAGCCGCTTTAATTGAAGGTATGGAGGTTTTTGGCATGGAAACCTTACGAGAAACCGTCCTATTCCTACGCGGTAAAACTAGCCACATTCCTTTCCCCACGACTAAAACGAATACATATCCCCATGACAACAGCCTGGATTTTGCCCATGTCCATGGCCAAAAAGTTGCCAAAAGAGCATTCGAGATCGCCGCAGCAGGTGGGCACAACCTGATCCTCATCGGTCCACCAGGAGCCGGAAAAACGATGCTGGCCAAACGCATACCGAGCATCTTGCCTCCACTCAGTTTAGAAGAAGCCATGGAAACCACGATCATTCACTCAGTTGCAGGAAAAATTGCGCAAAATTCACAATTGATTTCCAAGCGCCCCTTTCGAGCACCACATCATAGTATATCTGCTACCGCGCTAATCGGAGGTGGCTCCAATCCACAACCGGGGGAAATTTCACTGGCACACAATGGTGTCTTATTCCTTGACGAATTACCCGAATTTTCACGTCATGCCTTAGAGGTCATGCGCCAGCCACTTGAGGACCACCTCGTACTGATATCTCGGGCCAAATCAGCCATCGAATTTCCGGCAAACTTTATGCTCATCGCCAGCATGAACCCCTGCCCCTGTGGTTATTTCAACCATCCTACCAAAGACTGTACCTGCGGCGAAGAAATGGTCAAACGCTACTTGAATAAAATATCTGGGCCACTCCTCGACCGCATCGACTTACATATAGAAGTAAGTCCGGTCGCCTTCGAAGACATCCGATCGTCTGAAATAGCCGAAGCCAGCGAGGCCATTCGAAAGCGTGTGATTAACGCACGAAAAATACAGCAACAACGCTTTATCCACAGCCCTAAAGTGCATGCCAATGCGGGGATGACAGGCCTCCAAGTCCGTCAGTTTTGTCAGCTCAACCCAGACGTAGAACAACTTTTACAACAAGCCATGCATCGATTAAAACTTTCAGCACGTGCCTATGAACGCATACTTAAAGTTGCCCGAACCATTGCCGATTTAGCTGACCAACCAGAAATAAATACACGGCACATGGCTGAGGCCATCACGTATCGAAATTTAGATAGAGAAAATTGGGCAGGATAATGTAATTTTGGGAAAAATAATACAGATGACTCGAACGCTTGCAATCATTGGTTTTTTATGCACACTCGCACTTTCAAGTTTTGGACAAAATCCCTCCTTCAAAACGTGGGAAGCCCCCGAAGCAATTTTTCAGCGGGCAGCCAAAGAAAAAAAACCGATTTTACTCGAAGCATTTCTGCCTACTTGTTCCCATTGTTTGGCCTACGACAAAACCCTGCGGAGTCCAGTCATCAAAAATTACCTCGACAAAAACTTTCTTGCCTATCAATTAGATCTTTCTAAACGAGAAAATGGCCTTTTCTTACGCAAGAATAAAATCTACATCCCTTCCACCCCATCCTTTATAATCCTCTCCCCCGAAGGCAAAATCTGGCATGTAGAAATTATGGGCGAAGAATTGAATTCCGTACCGGGGATTCTGAAGACACTACAACTTGCCACAGATCCTAAAGAACGCGATGCAGCGAAATTAGCACGTTACCAAGCGGGAGAACGCCAACCGGACTTATTACTTTCTACAGCATTCTACACGCGCGTCACCATGGACACGACACAGAATATGGCTATTGTCAACGACTATGCAAAATCAGAGGCAAGAGAAAACTATGGATCCGAATTGAACTTTCTTTTGATTCAAAAAGCAATGCTTGATTCAGACAATCCAATTTTTAGTTATTTCATCAAAAATCTTCCTGCCTACTATGCCAAATACGATACGGCCATGGTCAAACAAATGGCTGAAAACGTATTGATGTCGAGTATTTTTTCCAGTCGAGCACGCAACTACAGTCCAGCACGTATTCAGTCCATCAAAAATGATTTGACACTACTCGGGATTCCCGCCAAACAAATTGCCATGCGATTTATTGTCCTAGAGGTGCTTATTGACCTAGATCAAGCGAAGACAACGCAAGCAATTGAGCGCATCAATCAGTTTTACGAAGGGAAACCAATTCCTGAAAAAGAGAAGGCATTTTGGTGTAAGCAGCTAACCCGAAAAGGAGATGCGACAAGTCCATGTCCCTTACCTTAATTCATTTTGCAATTTTCCTGTAAATGCATTAATTTCATTGACAAATTAGTAACCTCTGTGCTCCTGGTATGAAAAAAGTTTTACTCCTACTTATTTGTAGTTCCATTGGAATCTTGGCAACGAGTTCCATTCCTTTAGGTGGAGAAGAATCATTGGAATCCGTCTTCAAGCGCATTAAAGAAGAGGTTGATCAAAATTCAAAAGCCTATGTTACCTTGGGCGATGCCTGCAAGAAAATTGGCCATCGTTTAACAGGCAGTGCAAACGGCAAAAAAGCAGAAGAATTTGCTTACCAACTATTCAAAAGCTACGGATTTCGTGATACCAAATATGAAGGATTTCAAGTAGAAGCTTGGGCGCGCGATACCGTTACCTTATCCGTTGCTCCTCCCAAATCAGATGACTTTAGAGACATTAATGTAGTTGCCTTAGCACTTACCCCAGTAGAAGCAAACGTAACAGGAACCATCATCGACTGTGGCAATGGATTAGATGCGGATTTTGCTGCCAAAAAGGACCTCGTAAAGGGCAAAGTGGTTCTGGCGAACATTGGCTTATTAGACGCCCCAGCCGGCACAAGAAATCTACATCGTTCCGAGAAAACAGCCTTAGCTATTCAATATGGTGCCATTGGTGTCATCTTTGTCAACACCGTCAAAGGCGAAGTTTTACTAACTGGAACGGCTTCCGTAACAGGTAATTTAATTTCCATACCGGCCGTTTGTATTTCGCTTGAAAGTGGCACCGAATTGCGCAAATGGCTCGTGGAGCAGCCAGGCTTATTGAGCATGATTGAGATGCATAATGTAAGCCAACCCATCAAAGCGCGCAATGTAGTAGCTACCTTAAAAGGTGCAAGTAGAAAACTTCGCCACGAAAAAATCATCATCGGCGGCCATTTAGATTCTTGGGATCTTGCCACGGGAGCCATAGATAATGGAATTGGTTCATTTTCGGTCATAGACATCGCCCGTACATTCAAGGCACTAGGTTTGACAAGCAAACGAACCATTGAATTTGTAGCATTTATGGGCGAAGAAGAGGGCTTACTTGGCTCTAAAGCTTACATTGAACGCGCCAAACGCACAGGGGAAATTGACGATATTGTCTACATGATCAATTTAGACATGGTGAATAATGTCTATGGCTTTAACGCAGGTGGACGTGATGAAATGCTTCCTATCCTGAAGGAAATCGGGGATAAAATCAAATCCATCGATGCGAAATTTGGCAACGAAATTCACAATTCTGCCGGACTACATTCAGATCATCAGGCATTTTTAATGGAAGGTATTCCCGCAGCTGACCCACTTGGGAAATTATCCAGATCCGTGTTAGATTGTTACCATGCTAATTGTGATTCATTCGATTTAGTGAATAAATCAGAAATGGAAAACAATGTAAAATATACAGCCATGTTACTGTATGCGTTGGGTAATGCGCCCAACATCCCAGCCAAAAAGCTCGACTTCTATTCAACACGCGACTTTTTCATTAAGCAAAATTTACGCCGAGAGTTAGAATTAGGCAATGAATGGCGTTGGGGGAATAATTAAAAAAACATATTTTTACACTTTATTGACCTATTATTGCCTACATGAATACTTCGAACCCATCTTTTTTTGATCACGACATGGAAATGATTCCGGAAAATTCTTTTAAATCTATCATCAAAGTTATCGGTATCGGTGGTGGCGGCTCAAATGCCGTGAAGCACATGAAAGAGATGGATATCAAAGGCGCAGATTTAGTTATCTGCAACACAGATTCACAAGCATTAGCGTCAAACCCGGTACAAACGAAGATTAAGCTGGGCCAACAAGGTTTAGGTGCAGGTACGGATCCGGAAGTAGGCCGACAAGCCGCTATGGAATCACGCGAAAAAATCCAACAGGTCTTATCGAATGATACGCAAATGGTGTTTATCACTGCGGGCATGGGTGGAGGAACAGGAACAGGAGCCGCACCGGTCATTGCAGAAATCGCACGTGAGCGTAATTTGTTAACCGTTGCTGTAGTCACTGCTCCCTACAAGTGGGAAGGAAGAGATAAAATCCACTTCGCTATGGCGGGCGTAGATAAATTAAAAAGCTTTTGCGACACGGTCATCGTTGTCATGAATGATAAATTAGCCGAACACTACGAAAATTTACCGATGTCCGATGCTTTCTCGAAAGCAGACGATGTCTTGGCAAAAGCCGTTAAATCGGTCGTTGACGTAATCTCAAAACCAGGTGATATCAATACTGACTTTATGGATGTAAAGAAAGTATTGACAAACGCCGGAAAAGCCATGATGAGTTCGTCGTATGGTGAAGGTGAGAATCGCGCTGCGGATGCTATTGAAGAAGCATTGAAATCTCCATTATTAAATTCGCAAGAAATTAAAGGCGCGAAGCGCATCTTAGTAACGGTATCCACCTGTAGCAAGCGCCCATTATTGATGAAGGAACAAAACACCATTATCAATTACTTGAATGATCGTATTTACGCCCAAGCGGATATGGTGAAGTTTGGTTATTCGACCGACAATGACCTAAATGAAAGCTTATATCTAACGGTAATTGCCGCAGGTTTTGAGCATGAAGAAGATGGTTTCAATGACTATTTTAAAGGAAATAAATCCAAGCCTTACGCGCAAGGAGAATTTGAAACACAAGAGCTAATTCCTGGGAACCCGATTACTCTTGAAGCTGAAAATTTATCAGAGGAAGAGCGCTTTGATCAAATGGTCTCGCAATATGCAAACGGGGGAATTTCAGAAATGGAATTTAATGTACCTACCTTCAAGCGTAATCATGCTGAATTAATTTCATTAGAAACGATCCGCCAAGAGGATTGGGTTGTGACAGATTTATTCGAAAACTAATTCGATCGTATTTGTTGAATAGCCTGGCGAATGATTTCTTCACTTGCCTGGGCTACCTCAAATTCTGAAATCGTTGCAACGCCACCCATGGAAATGCCCGGTCTGCGGTATTCCATCATTGAATTACGAACCGTTCGTGCGCTTAAATGTATCGCATCAACCCCTATTTGCTTGAAAAAGGTGCAGTTTTGAGGATTGACCCCACTTCCAGCCATCATTTGAATTCGGCCATCGGCACGTTCAACCATCTCCGCTAAAGCTTCGATTCCATCCATGGCCTTGTCTTTTTGACCTGAACTTAAAATTCGAACAAAACCTAAATCAATTAGCCCCTCCATGACCGCGAACGGATCTCGAGAAACATCTATGGCCCGATGGCATGTAAGTGAGACGCCATGAGCCACCCGTTTGATATCTTTCAAAAAATCAATATCGAGATCCCCATTTGGCAGCAGAGCTCCCACAACTAAACCGTGTACGCCCGCAGCCACTAAATCAGCCGCCTCCGCTAACATCGTTTGCTTCTCCGAAGCATCATAACAGAAATCACCTCCGCGAGGGCGCAACATGGCATGCACTTGAATGCTGGTATCCGCTAACACCCGTTTAACCAAACCGGTGGATGGCGTCGTCCCACCGTCATGAGGGCCCGCACATAGTTCGACGCGATCGGCTCCTGCGCGATCAGCAGCCAAACAAGAAAAGAGCGAATAGGCACAAACTTCAACGGCGATTTCTTGATTATTCTTCATAAAAAGAGGCGAAAAAACGCCGAAAATGAGTCTTTTTGATATTTATTCAAAATTTAAAAAATAAATCTTTTATAAATATATTTTTATTTTACTTTTGCACACAGATCAATTTGAAATACTAAAATTACAAATCATATGTATTGGACACTAGAACTTGC
>JACCDW011376206.1_pt1 | contig 15432 bp, 10 predicted proteins | sample 7449781 | NCBI WGS metagenome assembly JACCDW01 (sample SAMN15323449, study PRJNA562643) | freshwater metagenome | isolation source: river surface water | place: USA:Blue River Watershed | collected 2017-08-18
TAGATAGTATCTAAGCTTTTTGGAAATTATTCATACAAAAAAGGCTCTCCCGAAATATTCGGGAGAGCCTTTTTACATTTATCGAGATTTATCACTTCAATGAATTTATCCAAGCAGCAATCTTCAAGGCATCGGCCTTTGGTACTTGTGGCATTGGAGCCATTTCTGTGGCATATTCTGGCCAGTTTTTAGGTTGTGGCTTATAGATAAGTTCTACGATTTTTTCGTTTGAATACTTTCTTTTAGCTACATCTTTAAACGCTGGTCCAACCATGCGTTTGTCTGCTTGGTGGCAAGCTACGCACGTATGTTTCTGCAATAATGGTTTTATTTCTTCAAAGGTTGGTGCTTTGGCTGCGGCTGTTTTCTTAGCATTTACATCATCGGGAGTTGTTAGTTTTACCTCAGCTGTTGCCGTAGCATTTACTTTCATGTTGGCTGGGCGTGGGATATAACTACTCATCTTTTCTCCGCTCGGAATATTATTGAGTGTATAAAATGCCAAACCGTGTAGAAGTGTTTTGCCATCCGTATCTTTTACACCATCGGCTTTTAGTTCGTGAATGTAATGCTCACGTAAGCCATCCACCAATAATCTTACTTTTAGGCCATCGTCTGATATTTTTAAGCCTTTTATGGTCAAAAATTTCTCATCAACGGTTGGGCTACCATAAACTGGTTGGTATTTGTAAATGAAACTACGGATTTGATAGTTCTTGAAATCTGTAGCCGTTGCTTTATTGACAGGTTTCGTAAATTCAACCTCAAAACCATCAGGTGTGGCCTTCATGGTTTTCATTTCAAAAGGCATTTTACCTGTCCAAACTAAGCGTTCGATACCCGCAGTTGTTGTACCTGCCGAACCCCACCCACGGTTGGTTTCGCCGACAAACATCGAGCCGTCGTTGCCAAAAACCATGCGGAGTGTTCCCGACTGAAAACCGTCTTTAAAAGGGAATGCCGCACCTTGATATTCACCATTTACTTTTTCGATAAAAACACGTGTCAGGTTACTTTTACCTTGGTCGCCCACAAAAAGCTGTCCTGCAAATGGGCCAAAAGCACCATTAGTTTCGTCTTTGATAATTTCAGAAGTAGAAATTCCCAAAACTCCGTGAGGTAACCAAACCGCTGGTAATTTTAGTTCGGGAATATCTTTTTTCATCTCAAAAAGATATTTACCACGCTCAGTTTCGATATTTTCGGGCTTGATATAATACCCATTGGCATCTTTGACTTTACGAGGGTCAATTTTAGCATAGAGTTGTTCGGTTGTGAGTTTTACTGGTGAGTTTGGCTCACTCGTCCAACGCAAACCTGCTGGATGTCCCATAAAATCGCCTTTGTTTACTTGAGTAATGAAGCCTGAACCCATCCAATCACCTTGATTATCGCCGTACCAAAATTCACCGTCAATTGCACCAATTCCGCAAGGAGAACGCATTCCCGTTGCGTAAGGCTCTATTTTTCCATCTTCCGAAATCTTCATTGCCCAACCTCTACCTGGTCGGCGGCTTTCGCCTCTCCACCATTCTTCATCACCGAAAGCTACGTTACCAGTAATAATCATTGAGCCATCTGGCATCAGTTTAGGTCCAAAAGTATATTCGTGATAGTGTCCCGAAATAGGTAGGTTAGCTACTGTTTCGTAAGAGTCTGCACGGCCATCGCCATTTTTGTCGGTCAATTTAGTTAGTTCGCCACGTTGAGCACAATAAAATGACCCATTTTTATAAACTAAACCTAAAATTTCGTGCAGACCACTCGCAAATTTGCGGTAATACGGAGCCGTACCAACATTCATGTAGGCGTTATTAATAATCCAAATATCGCCACGACGAGTAGCCAAAGCCACATCGCCCGAAGGCATGGTTGTGATACCACCCACTTCCAAAAGCATTCCTTCAGGAACGGGTAGTGTCATGATGCGATAATACTCATTTTCGGCCGTATTTTGGGCAAATACAGGCGAAAATGTCAGTAAAAAAATAAATATTTTTATGATATTTTTCATTTGAATTCTTTTTAAGTTTTTAGAGACGCCTCAATTTTACCAAATAATCGAATAAGTTATTTTCTCACCTGCTGGAAGCACCAACTCTTTCATTCCTGCCGACTCACGGATGCTTGGCGTACCTTCAATTACTTTTATGTAATAGCTATTTTCGCCAATGATAAACAAACCATCGTTCGCTTTCGTGATAGTTTTTGCAACCGCCAATCTCGCATAAAGATTTGCGGCTGAACCTTTTACGGTAATTTCACGCTTAAACAATTTTCCGTCTTCGCTTGGTGTGGTTTTATCCGAAACGTTTACGCCTGCGTAGTCGTACTTAAACGTTGGTTGGCCTGCTTCATCTAACTCATAGCCACGTGGGCGATAAGACGCATCTAAGTCCCCCCATGCAGCGGTTGCAGTATTCAGTACATTCAAAAGAGGGGCATCGCCGAGTGAAGTCAAACTTCCCATTGGTTTTGAGCTACCATCACCACGGTCATTCCACATTGGGGTTGTATTCAAGAAACCACCTTTCCAAATCTGAAATAATGCTCCGTTGTCTAAATCGTAGGTATAATGTATGTTCTCTTTGTTTCCTACAGAAACAGCGTGTACAATTCGCTTGCCTTTTTCGCCTTCACGAATATCCATGAACGAACGGAAAACTACAGGTTCGGTAGTTGGATTGAGCATAATTGGTGAAGTTGGATTAGCCACCAATGTAGAATTTGAATAATGAAGTGCCTGTTTACGAATCGTTGCCGACTCGGCATAAAGCCCCAAAGCAGGTGCTAACCAACCATCGGCTTTCCAATAATACATTTCAAAATCCACATCGCCCGCTGGGAGGTCAATCGTTGCTTGGCGACTTTCGCCCGAATTTAACCAACCATTCTTGAAAGCATCAATTCCGTTGATTTTCATTTGGGTATTTCCACCATGAACGGCTGTGAAAGTGTATTTTCCAGCATCTGGCACATTGATTTTACCGATGTATTTTACAGCAAATTCATTTTCAGCATTGCTTACATTCCAGTTTAGAAGGGCAACATTTCCGCTGGTTTCGGGTTTGATTTTCTCAATATCAGCTACCGTACGAAAATTTCCTTTGTAAACACCAAATTTCAAATCCTTGAAAGTGAGAGCTTTTTGATTGAAACTTTTGTAGGTAATATTACGAAAAGCCACATTGCCGTGGTCGCCTTGAAAACGCAATGGGCCTTGAGCCACTTCGTTATCAACCAATGCTCCACGAGTTGGGCCTGTGATTTCTACGTTTTCGTGAATCAAAACACCATTCAAGATGATTGACAAGATTTTGGCATTACTGATTTTCTTGCCTGCCGCATCGAATCGTGGTGCTTGAAACGAAATCTTAATATTTTGCCATAAGCCTGGAGCTTTGGCTACATTTAAGCGTGGTGCAATACCTTGATAACCTTTCGAGCCTTCAGGTTTTGATTCGTCCCAACGCTCGTAAATTCCACCAACATCTCCAAATTTTGGATTTTTCTTTCCCCAACTATCATTTAACTGAATTTCATAACGACCTTGTAGATAAATACCCGAATTTGAGCCTTTTGCCATCATAAAATCAAGGTCAAGGTCTAAATCTCCGTGTTCCATTACGGTCACAATATCTTTTTCGATGCCATATTTCCCGATTTCGTGTTTACAAGATAAAATGCCTGTGCCTGCTTCGGTTGTTGTAATATTGGTTTGGTCGATACTTGCCGTGATACCACCCACAATACTCCAATTTTCTTTGATGGGTCTGAAAGCCGACATATCATTAAGTGGAAGCACTTGTTGGGCGTAAGTTGTACTTGCCCAAAGGCTACAAAAAATGATTTTTTTAATGAAGTTTTTCGTCATTATTATGATATTAAGGTTAAGAAAACAAAGATAGAAGCAAAAAGTGAATTGAAACAGAGTTTTTAAAAAATTTTAATATTTCAAGAAAAGCAATATTGTCTTATGTTTTGTCGTAAACTTGCATTGAAGTAGGACAATCCTCCGAATGGGGTTTAACGTTAACCCCATTCGGAGAATTGTCCTACAAACATTCAAATTATCTTACATGAAATCTAATCGTATTATTCTGATTTTAATTTTTTTTGGGGTTGGATATTTACTCTACTACAAAGATAAAGCTGGCCCAATTGGCAGCTTTTGGAAAACCGTAACAGGTGTTTTTGAATCGAAAGGCCCAAAATCGGAAGAGAAAAATCCATATAAAGCACCCGAACCAGACACCGAGGCAACCGCTACTAAGGCTGATGAAAAATATGATGATGTAGCAACGGCAACCAATAAGAAAAGTGAAGAAAAAGAAGATAGTAAACAGGAAAAAGAAGATGATTCATCGATTTTTGATAAGATAAAAGATAAGGTATTTAATACCGATACCCAAGAAGAGAGCAGCGACAACGGCGAGATTCCTGATTTTGCATTTCCTGCTATTCGTAAAGGTGATGAAATCATTAAACACAAAAATTATACACTTCGCTACGAAGAAGACTACGAAGTACCTGCTTGGGTAGTGCATAAATTACGTGGAGAATACACAAGAGGAACGGCCAGCCGAGGCGATAACCAATTTATGCCCGACCGCAAAGTAAAAGATAATTCGGCTCTTTCGGGCGATTATAGCAGCACTGGCTACGACCGTGGACACATGGTGCCTGCGGGCGATTTTAAATGCTGCCAAGAATTAATGACCGAAACTTTTTATATGAGTAATATTGCTCCGCAAGTGCCTGACTTTAATCGTGGAATATGGGAGAATATTGAAAGTAGAATCAGAGGTTGGTCTGTGCGAGACGAAGAATTATTTATCGTTACGGGGCCAGTGCTACGAAAAGGCTTACCTACCATTGGCCGCTATAATAATGTGGCTGTACCCGAGTTTTTTTATAAGCTGGTGTTGTTTTATCAGCCAAAATCGGGCAAGAAGCCACGAATGATTGCATTTTTACTGCCGAATGAGTCATTGGTTGGCAAACGAATGAATAGTTTTGTGGTTTCGGTTGATGAAGTAGAGAAAGCGACAGGCTTAGATTTTTTTGCCAAACTTCCTGCAGATATTCAGACCAAACTTGAAGCAAATAGTAGTTGGAGTGACTGGACAAAAATACAATAATACGCTGCGTAAAATGAAGTCTTCGCTCAAAGCGAAGACTTCATTAAAATTACTTAAATCATGCGTTTCAGATAAAAGGCAGCTACTTTTAATTCCCCTTTTCTTCGGAAGAAGAATTCCACTTCTTTTCCTTCTTTACGAGATAATATTTTGTATATTTCGCTAATAGTCAAGTCTTTTACGTTTTGCCCATTCACAAAGATTATTTCATCGCCTTCTTGTAAACCTGCGGCATCCGCTGGCGAACCTTCAATAACCTTATTGACAATATACTGGTTAAATTCGCTTCCTTTTGCACGTACATCTAAGCCACTCATATCATGCTCAAATGATTCTTTCATACGGTTTCTCAGCGGTTTCAAAATCATGTAGCCATCCTGATAATTGAGTGTCACCGTAAATCGACGTAATAATTCGCAACCAATACTTCCTTGACGTTGGGTATCGTCGGCAGTAAATTTCATGCTAAATGATAAGCTATCAGGAAAAGAAGCCAAAATATTCTTCATTTCAATACTTCCCATCTTGATTTTATCAACCCGACCAATATTGCCGTTGATTTCGCCGTTTAGTCCACGACCCAAATTAGCACGCATCACTCTATCGGGTAAATGAATAGGCTCTTTTTCGCCTGCATTTAATAAAAGTGCATGGCCAGCACCAGTATCAATTACTAATCGCATCGGAATTAGCTTTTGGTCGTTGCTCACCATCGCAATCGCATCGGTATAAGGCTTCGATTGTGTCAGTACAATAGGGTATTGTGTACCCATTGCTTTTTTGTACTTAAACCTTTTGGGGTCAGTGAGCGTAAGTTTTTTATTCTCAAAATCAATCGTTACGACAAAATTGCTGAAAATATCATGACCAAAAATCCCGTGGATTGGCACGCCTAAAAACTCAGATAATTGAAGTACGTCTTCGTCTAACACCACCAAGCTTTGCTGACGAGCAACCACATCGCCAATACGAATCGTATGTCCTACTGAAACATTAGCCATTAAAGCTTCCCCTTCGCCCGCACCTGCAATTTTCACACGACGCACGTATCTAACCCCCAATGACAAAGCACGTTTGGGGTCGGTAACGATTGTCGAACTGACGCCCGTGTCGAGTATAAAACGAAGGGTATCTGAGCCGTCAAGTTGGGCTTTTAGTACAATGAGATTTGCGTGTAGGTCAAAGTCAAATTTAGCTGTTTTCTGATGTTTCCCAATAAAATGATAACCATAACGGTCATCCTTTTTTCTTTCTTTTTGAGCAAAAGTCAACTGACTGATTATCAATAAGATAGCTATCAAGCGGAGTTTTAGTAGATTTTCCATAGCTATTTCAATAAGTAACTCACATTAATATAATATAATTTTAAGGAAAAATAGTCTTTTTCCACGAATTACAACACGAATTTATGTAAAATAGTTTGAGATTTCATACTTATTTTTGAATTATTTTGGAGAAATGAGGCTTAAAAAGACACTTTTGTGAGTATTTTTAAGAACCTTCTTATAAAAACTGCTGCATGGTTGTGAGAATGTGATTTTTAGAGAAATAAAACTCTATTTTTGTGGGTCATTTAAAACATAATTTTGTAGATGAAGATTCTGCTTACAGGAGCAACGGGTGGTTTAGGGTTTCGGACTTTGGAACGTTTGATTGAAAATCCGAGAGTCGAAAAAATAATAGCTACTGGACGAACAATCAGGCCAACACATTTTGTAGAACACCACAAAGTAGATTACCAACTGGGCCATTTAGAAGATGCCGATTTTGTATCGAAACTCGTCGAGCAAGCTGATTACATCGTTCATGCTGCAGCACTTTCGTCGCCTTGGGGCAAATATGTTGAGTTTGAAAAAGCCAACGTATTTACGATGAATAATTTGATAAATACTGCTAAAAAACAATCTATCAAGCGATTTGTGTATGTTTCGACTCCGAGTTTGTACTTCAACGGCCAAGACAGATTTAATGTGAAAGAATCTGACCCATTGCCCACAGCATTTGTAAATGCCTACTCAAAAACGAAGTATGAAGCAGAGTTGGCTTTGGAAAAGTCAGCAATTCCGTACGTGACTTTAAGACCGAGAGCATTGATTGGCCGAGGCGATACAATTATTATGCCTCGATTAATCAGAGCTTTTGAAGAAGGAAAACTGAAAATCATTGGTGATGGGAAAAATATAGTAGATTTGACCTCGCTGGCAAATGTGGCCGATTCGATTGAACTTGCCTTATTTGTTGGTGATGCTGGACTCAACCAAATTTATAATATCACCAACGGCGAGCCAGTAAAACTTTGGGAAACGGTTGAAAAAGTGCTTTCGTTGTTGGGTTATGAAATGAACAAAAAGAAAGTCCCTTACCAGATGGTAAAGCTCGTTTCGCAACTCATGGAATTGAAAGCGAAAGCTACCAGTTATCAAGAACCAGCCTTGACGACTTACGGCGTCGGGGTTTTGGCAAAATCATTCACGATGGATATTTCAAAAGCCAAAACGCTGCTGAGGTATTCACCCAAAGTATCAACCGATGAAGCCATTGAGGAATTTGTAAGTTGGTATAGAGAAGTCAACGGTTAATAGTCGGTAGTCAACAGTCAATTTTTTCTATGGTCAATGAAAGAAATTAAATTATACCTCGGTTATGCGGGTTATTGTGAAGCCAACGAAAACCACAGCATCAGAGGCGGAGCTAATAAAAGCATTAAATTTCATGCGTTGTTTGGGTTGATTCAACACCCCGAGCAAGGCTGGATTTTGTATGATACTGGCTACACTAAACGATTTTATGAGTGTACGAAACACTATCCGAATAAAATCTATGCCCAAATGACCAAGGTTTTTGTGACTGAAGCAGATGAAATAAAAAATCAACTCAAGCATTTTGGTCTGCAACCTGCTGATATTAAGCACATTATCATTACGCATTTTCACGCCGACCATGTGGCAGGTTTGAAAGATTTCAACGAAGCTACTTTTTATTGTTCACGGGCGGCGTTTAAGCAATATACAGAAATTGGTGCGTTTTGGGCATTTAGCAAGGCAATTTTAAAAGACCTTATTCCAGAAGATTTTGAAAAAAGGTTAAAAATCATTGAAAATTATGGAAAACGACTCAACGATGAAATATTTGACCAAAAGTATGATTTATTCGGAGATAATTCTCTGCTGATTTATGATTTACCAGGCCATGCTGCGGGGCAGATTGGTGTGGAATTAAAAACCCAAAAACAGCACTATTTTCTGATTGCTGATGCGTGTTGGAATAAGAAATCTTATGAAGAAATGGTACTTCCGCCATCAGTTGTTCGTTTATTTTTTGATTCTTGGCGAGATTTCAAAGATAGTCTTCTGAAAGTAAATCTATTTCACAAAAGATATCCAGCGATAACGATTGTACCTACGCATTGCTCGGCAACCACGTCGGCCCTCGTTTCAACTAATTACGACCTCAATGCTCTTTAAATTATCTATTTTATATTATTTAGTAGAAATAAAACTAACCAAGTGGCTTTATGTCCATAATATTGGTTTTAGACGAAATTGGATAATCAAAAAACTTATTCAGCATTGCTCCACAAGTTTATTTTATAAAGATTTTGCTCAAAAGAAAAACGATTTCACAACTTTTCCAATCATCAATAAAGCCATTTTTATGGCAAATTTTGATGCCATTAATGCCGTAAATATAAAATTGGAAGATGCTTTGACGGTTGCGATAAAATCAGAGGAAAATCGAGATTTTTCACCGACAATCAAGGGCATTACGGTAGGTTTATCATCAGGAACGAGCGGAAATAGAGGTGTGTTTTTGGCAAGCGAAAAAGAACGAGCCTATTGGGTAGCTTTGGTATTAGACAGAGTGCTGGGCTTTTCGCTAAAAAAACGAAAAATTGCATTTTTTCTACGAGCAAACAGCAATCTTTATGATTCGGTAAAATCAAAATTATTAGCCTTTCATTTTTTTGACTTACTCCATTCGATTGATGCTCATATCGAACGCCTAAATGCTTTACAGCCTGATATTTTGGTGGCACAGCCAAGTATGTTGCTCGAATTGGCCAATGCGATTAAAACAGAAAAATTACGCATAAAACCTACCAAAATTATTTCGGTAGCGGAAGTTTTAACGCCCGAAGACAAAGCCTATCTGATGAATGTTTTTAACCAAACCATTCATCAAGTTTACCAATGCACCGAAGGTTTTTTGGCCAGCTCATGCGAACACGGAACGCTACATTTCAACGAAGATTTTCTGATAATCGAAAAGAAATATATCGACCAAGAACAAAACCGTTTTCACCCAATTATCACCGATTTGAGGCGACGTTCTCAGCCAATCATTCGATACGAATTGAATGATATTATTCAAGAAAAAACAAGTTGCCAGTGCGGCAGTAAATTGATGGCAATTGAAGCCATAGAAGGGCGTTCGGATGATATTTTAGTTTTTAGGAATAGTGAAAATCAAGAAGTTAAGATTTTTCCTGACTTTTTCAGACGTGCCATTATTTTAGCTGACGATACCATCAGCGATTACGCTTTGATTCAAACTGAGCCAACTCATTTGATGCTTTACATAAAAAGTCAGCATGAAGAGTCCTTTCAACGGGCTTGCGAAGCGATACAAGATTTACTGAAAAAAAATAATATTTTTGAGGTTGAAATCAGTCAAACAAATCATAACCATACTCTAAAAGGCCAAAAACTTAGAAGAATTAAAAATGATGTCAGGAAAACCAATTAGGATAGTCGGTTTAGGAAAATACCTTCCGCAGGAAATTTCGTCGGCTGATTTGGAGCAAAAATACGGTCTTCCGCAGGGTTGGTCAGAGAAATATTCGGGTGTAAAATCTCGACATCATATTACATTCGAGTCAATCGGATACATGGGAGCGAGAGCCATTGAGCAAGCCTTAGAAAAATGTCAAATGGAGTTGAAAGAGATAGATTTGCTCATTTCGGCAAGTGCGGGTTTTGATTATCCGCTACCGAGCCAAGCGAGTATCATCAAAAGCGAACTCAGTGATGGGATGTCGGTCAATATTCCTGCTCTTGATGTTGATTCGAGTTGTTTGAGCTTTGTAAGTGCCTTTGAAATTGCATCGAGCTTATTGGATGGGAAAAAGTACAAAAATATCGTTATTGTTAGCAGTGAAATCGCCTCAACGGGCCTGAACCCAAATAACTGGGAAACGCTAACACTTTTTGGTGATGGAGCGGTGGCAGCCATTTTGCAATTTGCCCCAAACTCCGATTCAGCTTACCTAAAAAGCACCATGCAAACCTATTCGGAAGGCGTTTATGACTCAACGTTCAAGGGCGGAGGTATGAAATTATTCTTTAAAGATAACCCATACGACCCCGAAATACATTCGTTTGCCATGAATGGACGCAAACTATTGCGTTTGGCAAAAACGCATTTACCCGTTTTTATTGATGCTTTTTTTGAAGATTTACCCCTCAAAATGGAAGAAACGGATGCCATTATTCCGCACCAAGCCTCAAAATTGGGCGTTTCGATTTTATCAAGTTTGTATCAATTAAAAGAGAATCAAGTGCTGGGAAATTTGGCTACTTATGGCAATTGCATTGCGGCCTCAATTCCGTTGGTTTTGCACGATACCGTTGAGTCGGGAGCAATCAAGCGAGGCGATACGTGTTTCATTATCGGCACCGCAGCAGGCTTTTCGATTGGTGGACTTTTACTGAGGTTTTAAACTATAAATTCATTGCCGTCTGCTTCAGCTGACGGAAAAATGAGTAATACTCAAATCGACTTTAGTCGAAAGTTTGGCTAAAGCCAATTTTGTTTTCTTTGCAGTATCCGTCAGCTGAAGCAGACGGTAATGAAATGAAGGTATATTTACTTCTATCACAAAAACAATGTTCAATAAAATAGGGGGATTAATTAACTACTGGCATGTAATTGCCTTATCGAGCGAGCTGGGAAAAGGCAAATCTTTAAAGCGAAGTCTTTATCAAGTGCCTATCTTGTTGTGGAGAGATAAGGCTCTGAAAGTTCATGCCTTGCTGGACGTTTGTTCGCACAAAAAAGCCCCTTTAGAAGTTTGTGATTTTGCACAAAACCATGTTTTATGTCAATATCATGGTTGGAAATATGACGATGAAGGGCGATTGATTGATATTCCGAGTTCGCAGCATTTGATTCAGAAAATGAAGTGCAAAGTTGATAATTACCCCATTATCGAGCAAAATGGCTTCGTCTGGATATATTTAGATACCGAAAATGCCCCCACCACATCGCCCGAAGCACTAAACGAAGTTTCGGGCGAAAACTGGAAACACTACCAAACGTCAATGCTTTTTGATACAAACGAAGAACTTTTGGTCGAAAACTTTATGGATGCAACGCATACGCCAATGGTGCATGACAAGCTGATTAGAGATAATGATAAGAAAACAAAACATTCGATAACAATTACCCAAACTAATGAAACCGTACACGTGAGCTATGCCGAAACCAACGAAAAAGTAGGCTTAGGACTTGATTGGATGTTGGGCGGAAATTTAAGTGTTTCGCACACCGATGAGTTTCTGATGCCCAACTTAGTAAGGGTAAATTATTATATTAACAAAATCCATCGTTTTCAGGCTTTTATTGCATGTTCGCCGCTACAAGAGGGTAAAACCATTGCTTTTGTGCGGCTTTCGTTTCAGTTTAAGTGGTTCAATCCATTAATAAAATTGGTTATTCCGTTTTTGGCAAAAAAGGTGTTGATGCAAGATTTTATTATTACTCAAAAACAGTTTGCCAATAGGCAGATTTTTAACGAAAAACCCGACCAAAACATTGATTACGACGCCATGCACAACAAAGTGAAGAAAATCAGAAATAATAAAATTAATAATTTGCCAACGAGGGAAGAAACCACAACTCAACAAATTGATTTAACCTTATAATTCGTGCATTTGTGGCAAATTCATTTTTTGAAAAAATAAATTATTCGGCTTGTAACGAAGATAGTGAATCGGAACGAAAAGCCTTGCGTCTGACGGCTGATGATACCGTTTTGTGTATTACAGGAAGCGGTGCAAGGCCACTTGATTTATTGGTCGATAGCCCCAAAAAGATAATCAGTGTTGATTTTAATGCTACCCAAAACCATCTTTTGGCTCTTAAAATTGCTGCGTACAAATCGCTCAATTATGCAGAGTTTAAATCGTTTATTGGTTTAGAAAACAAGTTTTCTCGGCAAGATTTATACAAAAAACTCAATCATTTGCTCACGTCTCCACAAGTTTGTTACTGGGATAAAAATTTTCATTTGATAGAGAAAGGCCTCTTGTATTGCGGAACGTGGGAACGATTTCTGCGAATGATGGCCAAAGCGGCATTTTTCAGAAGAAAAGCCATTGAAAAACTGATGGAGTCGGAAACGTTGGAAATGCAACGAGAGTTTTGGGCAAAACATTGGGATAATACTATCTGGAAGTCGTTTCTAAAACTCGTTTCCAACCGATTTTTATGGACAAAAATTATTCGTGAACCTGGTGCTTTATTGATTCCGCAAGAATTTGATGTGTACGAATATATGCGTTCTCGCATGAACCATCTGGCCAATAATCATCTGCTACGCACCAATCATTTTGCCAATCTTTTGTTTTACGGCGAATACAAACCCGACTGTATGTTGCCGCTGCATCTGAGAGAAGAAAACTTTGAAAATATCAAAAATCAAGTACATAAAATCGAAATAATTACCGATTCTTTGCTAAATGTGCTTGATAATGAACAACTCACAGCATCCATCACAGCTTATTCATTATCAGATTTCTCGTCGTATGCCGATGCGGAAATGTATCATAAAATTTGGATGAAAATCATTCAACATTCTGCCAATGACACCAAGTTTTGCGAACGTTTTTTCTTGGTAAAACGTCAGCCTGACATTTTCCACCCGCAAATCGAAAGAGATTATCTATTAGAAAAACAATTATCCGACCAAGACCTTACAGCAATCTACACTTTTTGTGTGGGAAAGTTGAAAAAATAGTCTTCTCAGTACGAGTATTCGATAAACATCTACAACAATTTCGGGTTTATTGGATAGACGGTTTGGGATACAAATTTTTTATTCGTTTTTTTGGCATTAAAAACATCAACACTTTTACTATGAAAAAAAATCTATTAGCCGCTGCGGCTATTTGTTTGTTTACTAATCTCGGTTTTAGCCAAGCTCGCTTGGTCGAAAAAGTTGAAAAAAAAGGGGGTGAACTCGTTATTCCTTACGAAAAATACGTTTTACCTAATGGCCTTACGCTTGTTGTGCACGAAGATAACAGCGACCCAATCGTACACGTCGATGTAACTTACCACGTAGGTAGTGCCAGAGAAGAAATCAAAAAGAGTGGTTTTGCTCACTTTTTTGAACACATGATGTTTCAAGGAAGCGATAACGTGGGCGATGAGCAACACTTCAAAATCGTAACGGCTGCGGGCGGAACGCTCAACGGTAGCACTAACCTCGACCGTACGAATTATTACGAAACCGTACCCAACAATCAACTCGAAAAAATGCTTTGGCTCGAAGCCGACCGCATGGGCTTTTTGTTAGATGCCGTTACTCAAAAGAAATTTGAGGTACAACGCAGCACCGTAAAAAACGAAAGAGGACAAAACTACGATAACCGCCCGTATGGTTTAGTGGGCGAATTTACGAGCAAAAACCTTTATCCGTACGGCCATCCATATAGCTGGCTAACCATCGGTTATTTAGAAGATTTGGATAGAGTTGATGTAAACGACCTAAAGAAATTCTTCTTGCGTTGGTATGGCCCTAATAACGCCACATTGACTATCGGTGGTGACGTAAAAACGGCTGATGTTGTGAAATTGGTCGAGAAATATTTCGGAACGATTCCAGCGGGGCCTGCGGTTGAAAAAACTGTTCTGCCAGCAGTGAAATTATCGGGTGACAGATACGCTTCTTTTACAGATAATTATGCTCGTTTGCCGATTCTCTCAAAAACTTACCCGACTGTTCCGAATTATGATAAAGATATGGGAGCGTTGTCGTGTCTTGCTCAAATCTTGGGTCAAGGTAAAAACTCCATTCTTTATCAACAAATGGTAAAAAACCAAAAAGCTATTTCGGCCAGTGGTTTTAGTCGTTTTAATGAATTGGCGGGTGAATTTTCATTTCAATTAACACCCTATCCAGGCAACTCACTGGCAACTATGGATAGTTTATTCAAACAATCATTACTGGTTTTTGAAAAACGTGGTGTAACCGATGAAGACATTGAGAAATTTAAGGGAGGAATCGAAGCTCAGTATATCAATGGTTTACAAAGTGTGTCGGGTAAAGTGAGCCAGTTGGCAGCTTTCAATACTTTTACGGGTAATCCGAATATGATTGGTAAATTATTGGATATGTATCGCTCGGTAACTAAAGAAGACGTTTGGCGAGTTTACAATCAGTATATCAAAGATAAACCAAGCGTAACCATCAGCGTACTAACAAAAGGCCAGAATGTAAAGCCAGCCGCTTCTGATAATTATACGATTGATACACAAAACTACACTGCCCCAAATTATGGCTATGATGGTTTGACATACAAGAAAGCAAAAGATACTTTTGATAGAAGTAAAACTCCAGGAAATGGAGCAAATCCAGTAGTAAAAGTGCCTCCTTTCTGGAAAAAAGACTTGCCAAGTGGTATCAAAATCATCGGAACAGCCAACACCGAGCTTCCAACTGTTACGATTTCAGTTTCGATTCCTGGTGGCCACTTAGCCCAAGCTGCCGATACTTCTAAAATTGGTTTGGCGGGTATGGTTGCCGATATGCTCAACGAGGACACCAAAAAATATACGGCTGAGCAAATGGCTGTTGAGCTTCAAAAACTTGGAAGTTTCATAAGTGTTTCACAAAACTTAGATGGTATTAGCTTCACGGTTCAATGCTTAAAGAAAAACGTTGATAAAACATTAGAGCTTTTGGAGGAAAAAATGTTGAGTCCAAACTTCACACCCGAAGCTTTCAATCGTTTACAAAAACAAGCATTGGAAGGCTTCAAACAGTTAAAATCTCAGCCTGCGGCCATTGCTACTAACGTAATTGACAGACTGGACTACGGCACTGGTAATATCTTAGGTTTAAGCGATAATGGCACCGAAAGTACCGTAAAACGCCTGAGTTTAAACGACGTTCAAGATTATTACAACAATTACATGACATCGCAAGGTACGAAAGTGGTAGTTGTAGGTGATATTACAGAAGGTGAAATAGTACCTAAATTGGCGTTTTTGAATAAATTACCCAATA
>JACCDW010505208.1_pt1 | contig 15426 bp, 10 predicted proteins | sample 7449781 | NCBI WGS metagenome assembly JACCDW01 (sample SAMN15323449, study PRJNA562643) | freshwater metagenome | isolation source: river surface water | place: USA:Blue River Watershed | collected 2017-08-18
GGTGGAATCCACCAATACTGCTGTTTTTACCGTGAATACAGGTAGCACCCGCATCCAGGGTCTCACGCAAGGTTCCGGTAATCTGAGAGCCACCTATCATGGCCGCCAGGTCTCGGCGCTGGTGGCCGTCGATAATCCTGTGCTGGCCCGTTTGGAAATTCGTCCCAGCACTCTTCGGGTGGTCGCCGGCCGCACGGTGAATTTTCAAATCTACGGTATCTATACCAATGGAACCGAAGCGGATATCACAAACCTGGCTCAAGCCCAAACGCTGGCTACGTCCAAAGCTGAAGTGCCGAACGGAAGCCCAGGTCAATTGCTCGGAAAAAGTAGCGGCAATACCACGCTCAGCGCGACCTATGTCGATCCTTTGACCACGCGCAACATCTCTGGAACTGCGGCGGTGACCGTCGATCCACCCGAGCTGCTGGCTTTGACCTTTGACAACAGCACAGCGAGCATTGCGCTGGGACGCAGCTTTGATTTTTCCGTCCAGGGAACTTACTCGGATAGTACCCAAGTCGATGTTGGAAGCTTGATTCAAATCACGGCTGATGTGACCTCATCGGGCATGAATTATGTGGGCAGCATTACCCGCACGACCGGCAATCGCATTCGCGTCCAATCTGTAGCGCAGGGTACCATGCGGATTATCGCAAGTCTTTCAGGACAAACGGCGCAGGCCACAATCACGGTCACCGAAAAGCAACTGGACCTTGTACAAATCCGCCGGCAGCAGCCCTACACCAACGGCGGCTTTTTACTTAAAGGGGCCACTGCCGACTTCACGGCTGTCGCCACATTCAGTGACAGCAGCACTCTGGATGTCACCAATACCACCGGTATTTATACGGTCAGTTGGAACCCGCCCAATGCTTCAGTCGCCAGCTTCACGGATACGGGCGATGGCAAAAAGCGTTTAACCGGGCTCAGTGATGGTGATGCCTACTTCACGATTACAGTCACATCTTCTCAGGGGAATGCATCGGCTTCCTATGGGATTGGGGTTTATATTCCTTGCTCAGGCACAGGCCAATATTATGGTTACCAATGCTGGTTCCTGGGGACAGCCGGGAATAGCTGCGATGCGACCTGTTCCGCTGCTGGACGCGTGAATCACAGCGCGACCACATCAGTGGCGGGAAGCGCAGCTTCATCCAGCAATGAATGCAGTAATATACTCGGCAACCTCTTCCGTTCTTCCATGAACTCTTTCAACTCGGGCGCGACGGCCACTCAAGGGATAGGCTGTTCCATCTTCACGCAATCTGGCCTTAATCTTGGCTTGCGCGAATCCACGATTGCGACAACCGGTGCTGCGTCGCTAGCCAACTTCCGGAGGGTATGCAGCTGTGAATAGCCTGTGGCAAACCCTGATCATAACGAGTCTCTGGTTCGGCGGCTGCGGCACCAAGCAGGTGACACAGTCGACTGCCGTTGACCAGGAAAAGCTCGAACAAATCAAAAAGCTCATCAAAGAGCAGGCGCAAGAAACCCAGACCGGTTCATCATCGAGCGGGTCCACGCAAACAGATCCCCAGGACCCCAAGGCCTTTGTTTCTCTGACCGTACGCCCTGGCAAGTTTGAAATCACAGAGGGTCTTGTGGACGACACCTTGCGTGTTATTGCCACTCAGCGTAATGGTGAAGAGAGAACCTTAAGCCGAAACGTGAGCTTTGTCATCGAAGACAGTAGCCTGCTCGAGATCGTTGACGATGAGGATTCGGCACGTTTCGACATCAAGGCTATCAAACCAGGAAAAACCAAGGTAACCGCACAGCATGACGGTCTTTCCATCGAATTTCCCGTCGAAATCAAAGCACGTCAAATCCAGTCCATCGAAATACTTCCAAAGTCCATATCCCTGGGCGTTCCAACCCGCTTTCGTCTGTCCGCGAACTACGATAACCTCACTCAGGCTGATATTACCGATGGCATCGTCTGGCAGTCGAATAGCGGAAGCTATTTGCAGGGTGCTTCCGACAGTCATAGCACTGGGATCTTCACGGGCCTTAAGGTAGGCTCCGTCGGTCTGAAAGCGGATTATCAGGGTATGAGCATCGTCAGTCGAACCCAGATTCAAATGCCTGCCATTCGCAGCATAACGGTGACAGCCGATAGCAACACCTTCCTTCTGGGAACATACGCACCGGTTCAGGCCGTGGCGACATTCAACAACAATAACAGCTTCGACATCACCAGTTCCGTGAGCTGGAGTGTGAACGATACCAGCATCGGGACCGTGAATAGCCAAGGCATGCTCGAAGCTCTCTATCCAGGTGAACTCGTAGTGAAGGCGCAATATGGAGAGGTCCATGGCGAGGAGACCTTCACGGTTTCCAGTGTCAGCTTCAAGAGCTTCCGCCTCGACCCGCCCTCAGCTTCTTTTCCACTGGGTATGACGCAAAGTTTCAAACTCTATGGTGTCCTGGCAAACAATAGCGAGCAGGACATTACCGCCTATGCGCGATGGACGAGTAGCAATGATGCAACGGCCAAGGCCGGAGGCATGGAAGAACCCGCGGTGCGGGGCCTCTACGCTGCGGTTCAAAAAGGAACAGCCACGGCCTATGCCCGCTATGGAAGCACCACACTTCAGGCAGCTTTAACCATTACGGATGCCGCTCTCGCTTCGCTCTCCATCAAGACTGATAATCCCGAAGGTGCTTGTGGAGTTAATCACCCCCAATTTACGGCGGAAGGTTTACTGTCGGACAACAGCAGCAAGGATATGACGGCTGCTGTAACCTGGTCGGTGGAACCGGCGGATGCTGCCATCCCCAGCAGCAATCAACGCGGCCTGATCATCACCAAGAAAGCAGGCACGGCCACGGTCACGGCCAGTTATTTGGAACCTTCCACCAATCAGTTGATCAAGGCATCGTCTGTAATTACGATACAGGCTCCCGTGGTCACAGGGGTTGGCATTACAGCTGCTCTCACGTCACTCGCTATTGGCCAGAGCACACAGATGACAGCTGGACAGATCATGTCCTGTGGAACCGGAGCTGATTATACCAACCAGGTGACCTGGAGCAGTAGCAACACGAACCTTGTCACTCTATCGAACAACAGTGGCAGCAAGGGTCTACTGACCACCAAAGGCAGCACAAGCACTCCGACGACTGTGACTATCTCCGCCGTTGGCGGTGGATTCAACGGAACCTTTGATATGGAAATTCGCCCTAAAGAAGTGGAATCCATTGCCATCGTGCCGGCAAAAACCTCGCTGGTCGTGGGAACAGATACCAGCACTGTCACGGTCAATGCCACCTTCACAGACGGCAGTCTTGAAAACATGACCAATATCGCCAACTATTCGGGCTATGCATTGCAGTATTATATCGCCGATTGCCCCGCCACAGGCTGCGGAAGCATCAATGCTTCCAGCGGACTTGTGACAGCCGGCCTCATCGAAGGATTGGTGCGACCACGGGCTGTGCTCACGACACCCGGTGGCAAAGTGCTAGTATCGCCCAACGCCAGCGTAAAAGTCGTGAGCAAGTGCACCGGGAGCGGCAAGCTTTCCGGTTATTATTGTGTGTTCCTGGGCAGCAAAGGGTCCAGTTGCGATCAAACCTGTAGCGCTACAGGTCGGACCTATCATCCGGCCACGCTATCCACGTATGGCAGCAGCGGAGATCCCGTGGAGTGCAGTAACGCTCTCTATGATCTGGGTTACATCAAGAAGTTGGAAACGGATAAATTCAATCATGGGGGTGGTCTGGGCTGCGCAATCTGGACAATACCTGCGCTCAATATCCAACAGTCAGTACGGGAAACAGCCACGCCGACGAGTTCCAGCGATTCCGATCCTGATTTTCAACGTGTCTGCGCCTGTCGCGAATCCTAAGCGCTGCGACTCGTTTGAAGGGAAACACCGTCAAGCCAGGTTCTTGGAAAGAGTTCCATGCTCAGGTCAATTCTGTATTGGAAGGGTATAAACCCGGGTCCTTCTTCCGGGAAAAGTTCGATCGTCAGGCGTCCCCCGAGTTGTTTCACGAGGTCCTGAACAGCATCAAGGCCAACACCGCGACCGGCATAAGAATGTACGCTCTCCAAAGAACTGAAGCCTGACGTGAGGACCAGTTCCCGGAGACGATCATGTGTCAGGGCTGACTGGGAAGGGATGAGTCCCAGGAGCACGGCCTTGCGCTGGATACGCTGAGTATCAAAGCCACGCCCATCATCCCGTATGACCAGCACGACATTCTCGTTTTGCCGTTCCAAACGAATATGAATGCAACCCTGCAGTGGTTTGCCATGCATCCGACGCACTTCAGGCGCTTCGATCCCATGGGCCAGTGCATTCTGTAGGATGTGAATAAAGATCTTGTCGAGGCTTTCTGTCATACGCCCGTCCAGGAATTCGATCTCGCTGTGAATGTTCAGCTGAGGCTCGGGACGCCCCAAGTCCAGGGCCATGCGCCGACACCAGCGACGCAATTTGATTTGAAATTGATCGAAGCTGATGAAGAGGATGGCATGAAACTCCTGCAGCATTTTCCCGATCCTGGTGCTTTCCGCAGGATAGGTGTGAGCCAACTGATTCAAATCCTCACGCCACTGATCCAGCAGCTTGCCCTTCACCAGGACATCATTTTCACCCAGCATTCCCTTCAAACGTTCTTCATAGACACGCTGATAGGACTGTAAAATTTCCTGCGTTTCCAGCAGCATGGTCTGCAAGCTGAGCTGGCTCGCCTCCATTTGTCCGTTTCGCATACGGGACATGCTATCTTCAAACGAATGACAGGCTTCAGCCAGATCCAAAAGGCCCAGTGAACGAGCTTCGCCTTTCAAGGTATGAATGTCGATGAAGACATTTTTGAGAATCGATGCGGGGTCCACATGCATGCTGCTGGCGAGGTGCATTTCCAACAATCGTTCCGATTGAGACAAGAATTTTCGAAGCAGCTGCGGATCGGCCTGGGTCATTTGCTGGAGTTTATTCAAGACATCGCTCTGGCTCGCTTGAATGGATTCCAGCTTTTTCCAGTCCGTTACATCACGAAACGCGATCAGGAAGCGATCGATTGTTCCATGGGATTGCAGAATCGGAGTCCAATCCACGAGCAGATCCCGCGCACCATCATCGGTCTTCAATCGCAGTTCATGCGGAAACTGGCTCACATTCAGTTCAAAAGCAATCATTCCATCGGAAAGACAAGCTTGGAGGGCAGCATGAACTCTCTGCCTTTCATCTTCACTCAGGATAAGCCGGTCCAGGAAGGCCTTCTTCACGGGCATGCCGGCCAGCGATCCGGCACCCAGAACTTTGAGGGCATAAGGAGAATAGTCCGCTTCAATAAGGAGATCATGGCCTCGAATCGTCATAATCCCTTGTTGGACTGTACTCAAAATGGACCGAATATCCTCCGTCTTCTCGGAAACAGTCGCTTCGATGGAATCAAACGTGGATTTGAGTTCCTTATGGCTCGCCGCGAGGTTGCGTCGAAGCACGTCGAGCTGATCTGCCAAAGCCAAAGAAAGGAGTATCGATTCCATCAAGGAAGCCCATTGAATGCTGTTTTCGGTCAATGCATTGCGCGGCAAAAGGCCCAGTTTGTTAAGGGCGAGGACCAGAGCAGCATTCAGGAACATGCTCCAGGCCACGATGTAAAAGTAACCTTCCCGCTGTCGATTCAAAATGCATTTCAGATTAATCCAAAAGCCGAGGGAGATGGCTGCCATGATCAGAATAATGGTACATTTTATAGCCACAGGATAAGGCAGGGCAAAGGACAGAAGGGCATAAGCCACCAAAGTCCAAACAAAGAAGCGGCTGAAGCGATAGAGCTTGGGAAAATATTCATCCACACGCATGTACTGAATCGCAAAACTCAAAGCAAAGATCGTCACACTGTTCAGAGATTTATCGTATATGTAGTCATTCAGCCAAGGGAGCCCAGGCCAAACGTAGCGAAAGCCTGTCCCGTTGAGTGCACTGACGAAGGCGGCAAAGGAAAGAGTGAACACCACATAGTAAAGATAAGCCAGCTTTCGTGTCGAGACAAAAACGAAGAGGTTGTATATAGCCATCACCAGCATAGCCCCGAAATAAAATGCCTGCGGCATCAGAGCGAGGGCGGCCTGCTGATAAAAGCTGTCGCGATCCCAAAGAACTAAAGGGAATTGCATGGCGCTGGTGGTCGAAACCCGAAAAAAGAGCGTTGTCTCGTCCGCACAGCCGACGGGGACAGCGAAATTGGAGTGTTCGATTGGCCTTGTCTGGAATGGTTGACGGTCGCCCAGTCGATGCACAACAGCGGTTGGCGAGCGAGCCCATTCCCAAACAGTAATATCGTCCAAAGGCGGATAAGCGATTTCCAGAATACGTTTCTGTTCTGAACTGGCACAGGCAGGCAGGGCAACGCGAAACCAGTAAACCGCATCCGTGAAGCCGAAATTCACGTTTTGACCACGTGCCGAGATCCACTGATCCTGGGGCAGGCTCCGAAGACGCTCGATGGTCTCCTTCCCTTCTGGATCCCTGAGGTAATCAAGCTGCTCGCTGAGGACGAGCCGGCCTTGAGTCTCATGGGCTGTCGAGGCCCATGACCAGCTGGCAGGGAAAATCAAAAGAAGAAGACACCAGCTCAATAGGAACAAAAAGCACTCCCAAAAGTCTACGCTTCACTCTTCTGCACAACACGACGATCCTATCCATGACACCAACTCCATTATTTTACCAGTTTGGCTAAGGTTATGCAGGACGCGGGCCTGGCAATTTCTTCCTGGTAGGAGCGCCTAAAAAAGCGTCAGGATTGGCGACAAATCCTCCAGATCCCGTAAAAAGTTGCCAAGTATCCTGTTCGTCTGACCCTTGAGTCCGCTTTACCAAGAGCTTGCCTCATACTCCTTCGGCCCTATGGCACAACTTTGGCATTTGAGTTCTCGCAAATTCTCTTCATGCAGTAGGAGTATTTATGTCAAAAGTTGCGTCCCACTCGCCGGCCAGCCTTTGGAAGAATGGAGAATGGCCGAACTTTGCTGATCAGGTTTCGCATAAGTCGAATGACGTTTGCATCGTAGGGGCCGGTATCGCGGGTCTGACCTGCGCGTATCTGATGGCAACGGAAGGTCTGCGTGTCACTGTTTTGGATGCTGCCATGCCAGGCGATGGAGAAACGGGCAATACCTCGGCTCATCTGTCCAGCGCGCTGGATGATCGTTTTACTTTGCTGGAAGAACTTTTTGGGGAAGAGGGATCCTTTCTGGCTGCAGAAAGTCACCGCTGGGCGATCGACATCATCGAATCCATCTGCCTGCGAGAGAACATCGACTGCGATTTTGAACGAGTCGATGGCTATCTTTTTACGACCGAGGTTTCTGAGCACGAGGAACTTCGAAAGGAATTTGAAGCCGCAAAGCGGGCCGGCTTTACCGATATTGAGCTACTGCCCGCCCCACCCTTGCGTTCACGCCGCGAAGGATCCAGCATTCGCTTTCCCAATCAGGCGCAGTTCCATCCTTTGAAGTACCTCAAAGGTTTGAGTACCGCGGTTCAGAAGTATGGAGGCCAAATTCTTGTCAACCATGAGGTGATCGACATTCATGGTCAGTCAGCACCCTACACCATCACAACAAGCCAAGGCACGACGCATACCGCCTCGCATCTCGTGATCGCCACGAACACTCCCTTCAATAATCGCCTCGTCATGCACACCAAGCAGGCTGCTTACCGCACCTATATCCTAAGCTTTGCCGTGGAATCAGGCCTTATAGACAAGGCTCTCTACTGGGATTTAAAGGATCCCTATCACTATGTTCGACTCTATCAGCCGAACGAACATCAGACCTTGCTCATCGTCGGCGGTGAGGATCATAAAACCGGACAAAGCGACGATCCTGATCAGTCCTTTGCGAAATTGGAAACATGGGCGCGAGCCAACTTCCCTGAAGCCGGTGATCTTGTCACACGCTGGTCTGGTCAGGTTTTGGAACCGGTTGATGCCCTCGCATTCATTGGACGCAATCCTGGGGATGAACAGATTTATATAGTCACGGGAGATTCCGGTCATGGCCTGACCCACGGGACTATCGCCGGCATGCTGCTCAACGACCTCATCCATAAACGAAACAATCCTTGGGAAAAACTTTATGATCCCGCGCGCAAGGCCAGGGCCTTCTCCTCACTCAAGGAGTTCATGAAGGAAAACATCAATGTCGCGCTCCAATACCGCGATTATTTTTCACCGGCGGATCTTTCCCGCCCGAGCGAAGTACCGATGGGCGAAGGCGCGATCGTGAGGAATGGTCTGCAAAAATTGGCTGTTTACCGCGATCATGACAACGAGCTGCATACGCTTTCCGCCGTCTGCCCTCATTTGGGGGGTATCGTGCGTTGGAATAAAGTGGAAAAAACCTGGGACTGTCCCTGTCATGGCTCCCGCTTCAGTTGCCAGGGCGAGGTCATCAATGGACCCGCCATTGGTAAGCTCAGTAGGGTCAATATTTTGTGACGGAGAGCTTGAAACATTTCGCGTCTCGGGATGAAATGACGGGACTTCACAAGAACTTGACTCCGCTGCATCGCAACGCTAGCTTGAAGGCTTTCATGATCATGCCAACACGGCGAACAGACGACAGCCAAAAGCTGAAGGAGACGCGGAATGATTCAGATTTACGGACCCGCAGGATCGAGTGCAGGACGCTGCTTTTGGGCCCTGGAAGAAATCGGTGTGCCTTATGAAGCAGTCCCGGTGAATTTCAAAAATCAGGATCACAAAAAGCCAGAATATTTGCGTATGAACCCCAATGGCAAGGTTCCTGTGCTCAGGGATGGTGACTACGTTCTTTGGGAATCCATGGCCATCAACCTTTATCTGGCTGAAAAATACAAGCCGGCGCTTCTGGGCGCTGATCTTCAGGAAAAAGCTGATATCCTGAAGTGGAGTTTTTGGGGACTTGCGGAATATCAAAAGCCGATCATCGATGCCTTCATTCAAAAGGTTTTCGTTCCTGAAGCCCATCGGGATAACGCGCTCATCGCGAAATGCCTGGAAAAGATCGCGCCTCTGAATCAAATCCTCAATCAACACCTGGAAGGCCGCAGCTACCTGGTGGGCACGGCCTTCTCTCTGGGCGATATCAATGTGGCTTCCGTCGCCAAACTCTGTCCGATGATTGGCATCGATCTGAGCCAGTTCCCTGCCATCCAAAGCTGGTTGGGTCGTCTGATGGAACGGCCCGCTGCTTTGAAAGTCGCCGAACTCGAAAAGCACTAGGAATTTTGGACGACGTTGGCGCCGACCAACGTCCCCTTTTCTCTTAAAAGAAACTCATGCCAGCTTTGGAAAACTCGTTTTTGGAGTTTCCGCATTCACTTTGAGGCACCTGGCATGACCATCCGCGTCGTTACCCTATTCTTCCTTGCCCTGGCCACTCTGATACCTGTCACTTCATTAGCACAGGATTGGCGCACAGCCGATCGCAGCAGCATGGGACTCGCCCCGCGCCCCGAAGATGAAAGCGATGCCCTGGTCCAGATCTATGCAGCCCGTGCCTTCCGCTGGCGAGGCTATTTTGCGGTGCATACCTGGGTGGCGACCAAGGAAAAAAACGCCGCGGCCTACACGACCTATCATGTGACAAATTTCGGACTCCGCCGGACGGGAAGCACGATCGTCATGCAGGAGGACATTCCCGATCGGCGCTGGTTTGGAGCTGATAGTGATCTCCTCTATGAATTGAAAGGACTCAAGGCCGAACGCGCGATTCCCCAGATTCAGGCCGCAGTCCAAACCTATCCCTACCATGATTTCTATAGGGCCTGGCCCGGTCCCAACAGCAATACCTTTGTCTCCCACATTATCCGACAGAGTCCCGACCTGCGTTTTGAACTCCCCCCTCATGCCATCGGCAAGGATTGGCTTGGTGATGGTGATCTGGTCGGCGTATCCGAAACGGGCACGGGCCTCCAGTTTTCACTTTTCGGTCTCTTGGGTTTGACCATGGGTCTGGGTGAGGGCATCGAAGTGAATCTGCTTGGTCTTTCGATGGGCATCGATTTTTTGAGACCAGCGATCAAGCTTCCGCTGGTCGGGCGCCTCGGCATGCGCGATGCTGAACCACCCTTCGGCCCGGACGAACCTGACATTGCTCCAAAAGGGGCGTGAAACAATTCCGAAGCCGTGATAGTTCTGAAAAAAAGTTACGTGAAGAGGAATCGAGACATGACGGATCATTTGGGTTACTTCAAGTCCTGGGCCACCAGCTTCCCGGTCGGCCAGATCATCTATAAGGCACAGGATCCCTATACGGTGACCTCCGTGGGAACCGATTTTCTGATCTTGAAAGGCAAGGACGGGACAGTGGTCAGAATTTTCCGCAATACGCCAGAGAGCTACGAATATACCGCATCACCCAAGCTGCAATGATAGAAGCCCAGGACTGAAACCTGGGCTCCGTTCTTATACTCCCAGGTTGCCAACATCATGGGGCTTGGATCCTTCCGCACCCTTGTTCTGTCCAAGCTGGGCTTCGGCATCCTTGTCTTCCTTACAGGCTATGCAATACTTCGTGTAAGGAATAGCCTGGAGGCGGGCATAGGGAACCTCCTGTCCGCATGCCTCGCAGAGTCCATAACTGCCCTGCTCAATGCGAGTCAGAGCGCTGCTGACCAAAGCCAGCTCGGCCCTTTCCCGGCGAATTAATGCTATGCCTTTGTCATAGTCTGGATCACCCACAACCATGTCGGCGGGATGATTGAAATCAACCTGCGTCTCCTCATCCTGATCTGGCGCCAGGAGTTCACGCAGGGCATGCTCGCTGTTCACTTTAATCATTTGCAGCTCCTGTGTTCTTTGAATCAGCATCTCTCGGAGTTCGTTGAGTTTTTCCAGTTCCACAAGGGCTTCCTTTCGCTCAACCGGGATTGCGGACACGATCAACTACCAGCTTCGCAGCATAAATCATGCCGTCCGTGGAGCATCACCTGCGTAATCGAAATCACTCGGGACCTGGGATTGGTCTTTCCTTTCCCCACCCAAACCAGTAAGTATCGCCTGTTCCGGCTAAAACTGGGGGTTTTACCTTGTCGAAATTACAGCTAAGATGCGGGCTCATGGCTCTCATCATGACTCCGATGTTCGCCTGTCAGAAATTCTCAAAAAGCTTTCAGGAAAAAGCTGTCAGCTGTGGCATTGAACCTGATCAGTATCAAAATCAAGGTCAGCTTCTGCAAATCGTGGATGACCAGAATCAGCCTTTGAATCCAGAGCGTCTTCAGACTCTGCAGGTGGGTCTCCGGTCCAAGGGCCAATGGACTCCTCTTAAACCCAGTCGCGGCGCCTGTGTGATCGTGGAATCCCAGGAAGATGCGGCGATCATCGCCCAGGACCCGCTGCGGGATGAGGCTGCTTATCTGTCCCTGGATCAACTCGCTGGTGATTTTCATCGCGTTTCACTGCAGAAGCGCCGCGCGTTTTCCATGCGATTTTCCTGTCCCTTGGATGCGTATGCCGCAGATGAAGAGCTGGACCTCAATGCATTTTACGCCGGTGATGGCGAGGCCAAGGCGGGTCTCTGGCTCTCGTTCCTCGCTCAAAAATGGAATCCCGCGACTGCATCTCCAGCCGATGAGGCTCCTTATCGCCTTTGGGATGAAGCTCTGGCCCGCGCTTCCTTTCCTCAAACCCTGAGTATGCAGTCGCTGCCGGAAGGAACTTATAAACTCACCGCCCGCGCTGGCTATTTAAAACCTGGTCAGACAGCAGATGAGCTTGAAGTCCTCGGCAACCGGGACGGCTGTCTTTTACGCATCTTGCGGCAGATACCGGAGCCGCCTCAGTGGAAACTGGCGGCCAGCGATCGTCGCGACGACGAACCACCCGAGCTGGTCGTATCGGTCCGTCAGACCTTGGATATTATAAAAGATCCAGCCTTGAAACTTGAATATTGTGTGGAACCTCTTCAATCCCGCTTGAATCGTTGTGAACCGCAGCGAAGCTGTCGTGGACCTGACGCTGTTTTCACACAGGCCGAAAGCTTCTCTCTTCCCGAGGCCGGATATTTTGCAGTCTTTGTCCGAAACCGCGATGCGGCCCAGCACACCTCGGCTCTGACCTGTGCGAGTGTGCAAGCCTCCAGCAATGCGCCTGGTTTTTCGGTACGATGGTCTGAACCGGAATGGAATCAACCTTTCCCCCTTCTGGATATGCCTCCTGTCACGGTTGAGGCTCATGTCACAGATCTGAAGCACGACATCGTGGGCCAGAATTATCTGGAAGAAAGCCTTGAATGCCGCATGTCGGTAACGTCGGCACTGGGAAGTTCGCGTGCCGCCCACTATAGCCGTTGTCTTAGCGGACGCTGTGCGGGTCGCGCACTGCGTGACTGGCAACCCTGTTCTTCAAGCATGAGGATTGATTTAAGCCAGGAATGGTTGCGTTCCGAAAACTGGGAAAGCTCTATTACTCTTCATGTGCGAGCCAGTGATCAGGCCGGTCATGCTCTTGAAGTCAAAAGAAATCTTTGGTTCTCGGGGCAGCGCCTTCAGAGTAAGGCCATCAAAAATCCTGTGAACAAGGACGTCATCGGTTTCAGCACTCTCTTGCAAAAAAGCGACGGCCAGCTGCTGGCGACCGCCGACGGTCAGATCCTTTCTCATGATGAACATTCCTTTCAAGCAGATTCCGAAGTCAGTGCCATGCTCGGCCAGCGTTCTGTTCGTCAACAGCAAATCTACGAAGATCTGAATGGAACTGCGGTCTGGAGTTTTTGGACCTTCTTTGGGAATGAGGCTCCTCTCCTTGGAAAAAAAACCGGAGACAGCTGGATCTTTCAACCAGGCGAGCTGCAAGGTGGCCCGGCCCAGACTTGCCAGTCGTTTGGTCAAAATCATCAAGGACGTCTGCTTTGCATGAATGAGAAAACGCTGTCGGTGATGGACAAGGAACATCGCTGGCAAACTTTACCTTTGAAGAACGCGACCGCAAGAAATATCACCTGCGATCGCCCCCGGGACATCTCTGACAGCTATATCGAAGCCGAAGATGGCCGCTGGCTGATTTGCACCAATAAGACACTCTTATTTCAGTCCTTCGCCCGCAATTATTGGGAGAAAGTGGACACATCCGCTTCCACCTTGGCCCGCTTCTATGGGCTCTTTATGAGCCGTGAAGGAGAGCTTTGGATCCTTGGGCATCAAGGCGATTCCAGGGCCAGCTTCTACAGCTTGAACAAAGGCCAGTGGGTGAATCGCAGCACTGGGTTTGATAGCCCCTTTTATATCCAGGAGGAAGACAATCCCATACTGGATACGCAGAATCTTCGTGAGTTATCGGACGGGTCGCTGCGATTCGGCGTTCACCGCTATGATCGGACACTGCAGCGCTGGCAATCGATGCTGCCCTATGCGGTGCAAAAATTCGAAGGCGTCGCACGGGATCAGGATGGAGGCCTATGGACTGTCGTGGATGATAAAGCCTTGCTGCGCTTTTATCCGAAACCCATTCTTCTTCCTCTCGAAATGTTGGGCCTTCTGCCAGGATCACGCCTCAACTCCATCGCCAAAAATGGTTCTTCACTGGCAGCCTCATTCAGCCAAACGGGCCATATCATCTTTCGCGGCAGTGCCGGTCTTTATGAGTTGAATCTGCAGCCCTGGCAAAGCCTTGCCTTTGGTTTTCTCCGCACGCCAGCCTACGGCGAGGGCTGGATCAGGCGGATTCAAGATCACAAAGGCCGCATGATCCTCCAACGTGAGAATGGAGAAATCGCCCGCCTCGATCCCGAGCAGGGCTGGACAGTGCTTTCGCTTCCATCCGATCGACCCACGGGCTTGCAGCAGGATCTTACGCTGGTTCCTTGGGAGAAAAACTTCCTGGCCCAGGCCGTCGGCGGACTGATTTGGATTTGGGATCAGATCGGCTTTAAAGAATTCCCTTTCCCCAGTTTAGAAAATCGCCCCTTCGATTTGCGTAACAGTGAGGTCGATGGCTTTGGCAACATTTGGACAACGTTATGGTCCGACAGGCAGCCACCGCAGCTCTATCGCTTGAAAGATAAGAACTGGGAACCCTTTTCCATCGCCTTGCCTGCGGAATGTCTTGGCTCGCCCAACTTTTTCGCCGGCAATCAGATTGTGATGTCCTGCGGTAAACGGGGCCCGGTCTTGATCCAGGATCAAAAAATCTCTTTTATTGCGGACGTTTTTCCCGAAATCGATTGGAAAAATCCTGAATTGAATACATGGACCATTCCCCTTCAGAACCCGGCGTCACCTTATATCTTTTTCACGAGTCATCATTATGAAAACGAGAAAGCCAAGCAGATTCTTTATCGCTACGAACCTGCGACAGGCCAAAAGAGAAACTGGACTTTGATTGACGAATGGCGCCTGCATTTCAATGGTGATGTGATGAACGAGCATGTGAATTTTGATTCCATCGTCGTTGATCCTCGCGCGCCGGATCGCTTTCTGATTACGTCGGGCCGCTTTATTCTAAGGCCGGATGGAGAAACTATAAAGGTAGCGATGGATGGCAATAAGCTTATACTCGCTCGCGGTCTTAATCTTGAACCACTATCGGGAAAGATTCGCGCTTTGGACATCGATGAACAGGGCGAAGTCTGGATCCTGATGCGCGAGCTTGGACTCTTGCGCTATGATTCGATCTGGCAAGCTGAGGATAAGGACGAGCAGCGCCCTCCCGAGGAACCCTGATGAGACGGCTGGTCTTCTGAAGGGTTCGAACGCCCTTCAAAAGACCCCTATGCCTTCACATCACTGTGGAGCCTGATTGATTTCCTTTTGAGCTTCGGCTTTTTCTTTCTCCACATCTTTCTGTGCTTCGATTACATCTTTCTTTTCTTCATTGATGTCTTTCTGAGCTTCACGCTGTGCTTCGGTCACGTCTTTCTGCTCTTCCTTGACATCCTTCTCTTCGTCCCGAATTTCTTTGCGACCTTCTTCTACCGCTTCCTTTTTGGTTTTGGTACAGCCGAAGGCTGCCAGGGTACCGATCATCATGGGGATCACAAGAAATTTCAAGTTACGCATTACCGTCTCCATCTTATAAAAGTGGTCAAAAAAACTGATCCATCCTCTCGGATTTCGGATCCACTTTTTGAATTGCAATATGCGTTCCCAGCTGGCCGCGCCTGCCGATGCTATGGCACAAGGCAGAACACCATCGGAAAATTTGCCTGTTCTGGAATAACAACATGTTCAAAGGGCTTGAGTTTTTGTCGATCATGACAGGATGCAACCGTTCGGCGATACAAGGCAGGGTTTATTAAAACACGACTGAGCCAGGAAAGAGCGCTGTGCGCGCCCTTCGCCGCTTTGGATCATACTGCAGTGAGAAACCTACATGTCTCCCTGCCACGCACGCAGATGAACCTTAAAAAGCAGAGGCATGCTTGTTGCAAATGGGGTGGCTGTGATTCTCTTGCTTGCTATCCATCATCATTAAGGA